>Ga0114974_10000089_pt1 | contig 72101 bp, 47 predicted proteins | sample S_130206_EF_Meta_FD_87318 | JGI IMG/M metagenome (GOLD analysis project Ga0114974, IMG submission 87318) | Freshwater microbial communities from Lake Simoncouche, Canada to study carbon cycling - S_130206_EF_MetaG | ecosystem: Environmental > Aquatic > Freshwater > Lake | place: Lake...
ACTATTGTTGTTTGGCCGTTAATTGGTGATGTCGGAAATGCCATTTTATGTTCCTGTTATTATTTGACTTTGAATATCAATCCAGTAACTACTAACACCGTCACTTACGTATTCGTATAAGGTATCTTCGCCAGTGTTATACCAATGATCACCAGTGGCGGGATTACTTGGACCGGTTGCTGCTGCAGTGAATTTTGCACTAGATATACGAATCCAAGCATTTTGCACCAAATTGTAGGAATACCTTATTCCATTTACTGTGGTGATTTGTCCGTTTGTTGGTGATACTGGAAATGACATTGATTATCCTATTTTTTCATATTTATTTTAAATTCTGTCCCATTGTCCAGTTACTGTATTCCATTGGTATAAGAATCCGTCAGATGGGTAAGGCTTATTTACAACTCCTGTACTCATTGATTCTAATGCTTTTCTTCTTGGCCAGTAATCTTCTGCTACATCTTCTATAAAATACGGCATACTTGTTTCAGGAATTATGTCTGATATATCACCGTCAACATCGCGTATTGCAAACACACAGTACCAAAGAACATTGTCTGTCAGTGCAGTAAATTTATGTGGGCGTTCTTTTTTAATAACAATAAATGTTGGAGCAGTAAATTGTCTTGGTGGATTGCCTTCTACTTCTACTTCTACAGTGCCCAACGCTAATAAACTAACATGATCAAATAAATGATAGTGTCCTTGTGTAGACTCACCTGCATTTTCTAATACATTTTGCCTAACCCAGATATTTCCAAAATATCCTAAATCATGTCTTTTTCTCATATTATCCTAGAATTGCAACATTAGTAATTTCAACCCAATCTTTGATTTCTTCGTCCCATGCATAAAATTTACCGTCAATACCATTAAATGGCGAGACAACTGGTGCTTCCCACCATGCTATTTCTTCATTTAGTACCCACGACGGGTACGGCTTGGGTGGAACGAATGCATCTCTTTGTTCGTCGTACGTATAACCAACACCCGCATAGTTCTTGCGGAAGGATCGATTGTAACTTGTTTGAACCCAGCGGTTACTGTCGGGCCACAGACTCTTGCAAAACTCAATTCCTTTTTGTTCGCTTTCGTTACCGTTTTTATCAAGTATATCTGAATTATTAATTACTTGAACGGTTAACACTAAATTATTTTCGTCTATTTCAGCAAAATGTGCCATCTTGAATTTTTCCTTATCCAGTGTAAGTAAATGTTCCGCCGCCTGTGAACACATGTAAGTACCATCCGGGTCTCGTTGCTGTATCAATAGTTCCGCCGGTACCCCTGGCTTTAGTACTATTATAAGAAACAATTACAATACCACTACCACCAAATCCATTACTTCGACCTCCATCAACTGCATGCAAATCAGATGTACCACCACCTCCGCCACCAGTGTTTGTAGTAGCTGGATTGCCTAAGGTTCCGGATCCAGCTGCACCATTGGCATATGGGCCGTAACCTCCAGCACCGCCGCCGCCGGATCCGCCTACTCCGCCTGCTCCGTTCCCGTTGGTTTCACCGCCACCACCGCCACCACCGGCAAACCAACCACCAGTGACAACGCCATTTGGTTTTCCTGTGCCTGCGCCCGTCAGAACTGAAAATTCTGGATATCGTAGGCCAACTCCCCCGGATCCGCCTTGTGTACCTGCGGTGTTAAAGTTTCCTCCAAGACCACCTGCACCACCACCACCACCATAACCTGTTCCGCCACCGCTGGTTCCACCAGCAAATCCTTGACCTAGAGTTCCTGCCCCACTACCACCACCTCCAGAACCAAAAGTTCCACTACCACCACTTCCACTAACCGCGCCTTTAAGGGCAGTGATACTTGTGCCTGTGCCAATGAACGAAGAGTCTACTCCTGATGCATTAGCTGTTCCTCCGCCGCCAACTGATACTGTATACGATGTACCTTTAGTTAATAAAAGAGCAGCCCCGTTTGGAGTTTTTGGTGTTGTATTTGACCCATAGTATACTAGGCCGCCTGCACCGCCGCCTGGTGTTCTTTTTGCTCCGCCTGCACCGCCACCAGCAACTACTAATAGTTCAAATTTTCCATCAAACCCGGATCCTGCTCTAGAGAAACCAAATGATTTTGCACTACCAGTACCAAAAGTTCCTATTAATGGCATAGTATTATCCCGACCACGAATACTGTGTTTGGCTAGCTAATATTGTAAATACTGCATTTGACTTTTTAAATATTGTGTAGCTGTAAATGTCTGTTGAATTGGCATTGCCTTTTGTTGGCGCACTTGCGCCTTGCCATGCTGGCGTAATACTTGATCCATCAACTTGAATAGCACTTGGGTAATATGGAGTGGCTGGATTTTGCCAAACAATTGCAACTGTAGCAGATTGTCCTATTCCCAAAATACTATTCAACGAAGTTGTTGAATTTCCTCTGATGTTTATTGTAACATTTGCTGCAGCGTTGGAAGTAAAATAAACCACTGGTGCAGTTATTGCATCTATACTAATAGGCCCAGTGGGTGCAACTGCTGTAATATTGGCTTGTTCAAATATTGAATATACTGTTATATAATTAAAGTGTTGCGTTACACCAGTTATAACTAAGTTGCTTGTAACATTACCGGCAATAGTTAAATTGCCACTAATATTAGTATTACCAGTTATAGAAGCAATTCCACTGATGCTAGCGTTATTAGTAACAGAAATATTACTAGTGCTGGTATTGCTGTTTATAGAAAGATTACCACCAACGGTTATATTGCCGCCAACACCCATTCCTCCAACTACTACTAATGCACCTGTTGTATTTGATGTACTAGGTGTAGTCGCGGCGGCAACAATATTGCCTGCTGAAATAGTTAACGAATTACCGGACATAGTATTGCCAATGATAGTATTGGCATATATATTTTTTATATAACCAGTTTGTGCGCCAAGACTATAAACATTATTCAATCCAACAACTACATTACCCGACAATGTAGTATCAGACATATTGCTAATGTTACCAACTTGTCCTAAACTTTGGATGTCAACCCAGTAACTGGTAGTACCATCGCTCATGTATTCAAAAAGAATATCACTGGCTATGTAATACCAGTGATCTCCTAGGCTGGGAGTAGTTGGTGCAATATTGCTTGCGGTATAAAGATTAAATGTAGTTGCAGCACTACGCACCCACGCAGTTCTTGCACTGTTGTAGGTATACGTAATGCCATTAACTACAGCAGTTTGTCCATTACTAGGTGTACTTGGAAATCCCATTCTTTACCTTGTTAATCTACTATTTATTGTGAAACTACATCCCAACTTTGTGTTTCTTCGTTCCATGTATAAAATTGCCCATCTGATGGCATAGCAACTGGTGGTGCCCAATGACAATTTTCCTCTTTAAGAATCCAACTTGGATATGGTCGTGGTGGTATAAATGCATCTCGTGTACTATCATACGTAAAGCCAATTCCAGCATAGTTTTTACGAAACGTTCCGTTGTAACTGGTTTGTTTCCAAGTTCCGCCTAGTAGATTTCTGCAAAAAGCTACACCAATTTCTTCTCTTTCTTCTCCTTGTGGAGTCATGGTATCAACATTGTCGACAACAATAACTCTTAATACTACATTGTTTTCACCTAATTCAGCAAAATGTGCCATTTATATTTCTCCTTACATTTCTTAATTATTTACGTTATAAAAAAATACTAAATGTATTTGTTCCTGTTGTAGTAAACGTATGTACAGTAAAGTTACCTACGGTTGTTACCGTACCGCCTGATCCTCTTTGCGGCCCCGGATATCTAAGTATTACTACACCTTGTGTGCCAGCCGACGATGCTGCACCGGCATTTCCGTAACTGCCTCGCAATGCGTTGCTGGCATCTCCTGGCGTGGTTCCTACACCAGTACTTAGTAATCCACTAACTAGACCGGGCCATAGATACCCAGACCCACCTCCACCACCGGCCATGGTATTTGATTCCGAGTAACCGCCACCTGCTCCACCCCAGTACCCGCCACCGCCACCACCGCCGTAACCTGAGTTACTGGACTGGCCTCCTTGAAGAGCCGATGCCCCGGGTCCGGCACCAGTAGAAGTACCTGCGGCCGATTGTGTACCTCCAGTACCGGCGTATGCTGTTTTTCCATCGTACGGACTGCCGCCTGTTTCCCCAATCGAACCGCCACCTGCTCCACCACTGTTACCAGCACCAGCGCGACTTGATCCACCACCGCCTGCCCCACCAGCAATTAAAATTGCGCCAGCTTGACTATACCCAACAGTATTGTTAAATACTCCGCTTAATCCACCACCGGTGCCACCGTATCTGTTATCACCACCGCCGGGCATTACACCACCGCCACCGGCAACTGTACTTGTACCATTAACTACGCCGGCACCACCAACCATGACAGTGAATGACGTAGATGCGCTCAATGGCATTATTCCAAATGCTGCGCCACCGCCGCCGCCCGGTGAAGCAACTCCCCATCCGCCAACAGTACCACCTGCGCCACCGCCGCCCCAGCAGTACATTTCTACTAGAAATTTAGAGTTAAATAGGCCTAATCCTGTTATATCAACCATGCCTTTGGGTTGATTATAAAGATAATCAGTAGCCTTGGCTCCAATTATACCATAATTTCCCCGTGATCTTCCCATTAATAAATTACCTCATATGAACAAGTTATTTGTGCCGATGTAGCTGTACTGGCATTGGCTTGTAAATAATCGCCTTCTTCCATGTATATAGAAACGTCTTTTGCTGTTACTACCAACGTACTATTTGCCGGTACTGCCATGTTTCCTGCTAGATAAAAAACACTTGATCCTCTTCCTATTACAACATTAGATTGAATACTTGATGTTGTATAGTTTGCTATCATTACGTCATTTATTTTAATTACATTTCCACTAGTGGCCGTATTAATAATTACATTTGACATTGTCGCAGTTAATTGTTGGTACTGTGTTTTACCATAAATTGTAGTTACATTTACTATATTAGGTGCTGCCATATTATCCTCCAAATACTATTGACATTGCAATAGCCTTTCCTGTTGTCATTGTGTTTGTTAATTTTGATCCGTCGCCATGGTAATAACTTGATCTTACGTTTCCGGACGTGGTGACGTTTGCTGCAGTAATATTCCCACTGGCAGTAACTATTCCTGTAACTACATTGCTGGCTGTTATATTTGCACTTGCTGTGACTATAGTAGTAACCAAGTTACCTGCTACTACATTTCCTGTAGTAGTTAAATTTGCTGCGTTTACGTTACCAGTTGCTGTGACTATATTAGTAACTACATTAGCTGTTATTACATTAGCAGTTGCTATTAAATATGATGTTGCTACATTTCCTGTAGTAGTTAAATTTGCTGCGTTTACGTTACCAGTTGCTGTGACTATTCCTGTAATAACGTTTCCAATAGTTAAATTTGCTGTTGTTCCTAACCCAAGAGCAGTCAACGTAGAATTTATGTTGTAAACGCTACTAATACTTACATTGGCTAAAATTAAATCAGACAGAACACTACTAGTTGGTGTAGTTGGACTACTTGTGTCAACCCACTGGTTACTGTCACCATCATTGATGTATTCAAATAGTATATCGCTTGCAACATAGTACCATTGGTCGCCGGCATTTGGACTTGTAGGTGCTGTGTTACTTGCAGTAAATGTTCCGCCGCCGCTACTAAATGCTAAGCCATTGCCTGCCCAATACAAACCATTGGTTGTGTAAAACTTATCTGCATAAACATTACCAGCTATACCCACACCACCACCTACTACCAATGCACCAGTAGTTGTTGATGTACTAGTTGTGGTTGCAACAACAACTAAATTACTGTTTGTATTAGTGCCAATTTTTGTGTTTGCATATGTATAGAATGCACCAATGTTGGCATTAATAGTGTTTATACTTGTTGCTTGTGTAGCAGCATTACTATTAGAAAATATTTGGAATGCGCCAATGTTAGCATTGATAGTGTTTATACTTGTTGCTTGTGTAGCCGCATTGGCATTGCTGAATATTTGGAATGCACCAATATTACCGCCAATATATGCTTCAACATTTACATTGCTGTATGTACTACCAGCACTTATTGTTGATAAGATGTTTACACCATTGGCAAAAATAAAAGTTGTACCAGTTACATTGCCTGTTACACTAACATTACCTGCTTGTATGTTGCCTGCTATACCCATACCACCACGAACTACTAATGCACCTGTTGTAGTTGATGTTGAGGGTGTGGTGTTACTGACATACAGGCTACCTAGTTCAACATTGCCCAATGTTCCTGTGACGACACCGTTAGTTTCTGTTGCATCCTGATAATAGGTAAGTGCTTCGGTGGCGTTTTCCCATCCAAGGAAAGCATGCTTGTCTGATGTTTTATAATAATGCAGCCGTATACCAACATCTCTACCATCATCGCTGATCAACGGTGCTAAATTGGCAAAGGTATGTAGATCAATTATGCTGTCAGTGACAGTTAGGTTATTACTACCAATTGTTAATGTGTTACCTTGAACAGTTAGATTACCGACTATAGTCAAACTGCCTTGTGCTGTGGTAGTTGCGGCTGCTGCACCAAAACTGGTCAGTCCGGCCAGTGTTGTTACACTGGGTAGATATGCAGCAGTGTTGGCATTAGCACCAGTTGCTAAACTGGTAATACTGATGGCTTGACTAGCAGCATTACTGAACAATGTAGTAATATTTGTGGTAGCGGTGCCTAAATTTGCATCAATGGAGTTAATACTTGTGGCTTGTGTGGCTGCATTGGCATTGGCATAAGTTTGATATGCACCAATGTTGGCATTGATAGTGTTTATACTTGTTGCTTGTGTAGCCGCATTTGCATTGCTGAATATTTGGAATGCACCAATGTTAGCATTGATAGTATTAATACTTGTGGCTTGTGTAGCTGCATTGGCATTGGCGTATGTTTGATATGCACCAATGTTACCACCTATGTATGCTTCAACATTGGCATTGCTGTATGTACTGCCGCTACTAAATGCTAAGCCATTGCCTGCCCAATACAAACCATTGGTTGTGTAAAACTTATCTGCATAAACATTACCAGCTATACCCACACCACCACCTACTACTAATGCACCGGTTGTGGTTGATGTTGAGGGTGTGGTTGATGCTGCTACAATGTTACCAATTGTTTTTAAGATACTACCAAAATACGAAGTGCCAGAATTTACATATAACGCATACGGGTCTGTGATTGTAGTAAGCCCCGAAGAAGTTGGAGCACCTTCGATATATAAAGTAGTCGCAATACCCGCACTATATGGGTCTACTCCATCATCCAGTACAAGAGTAGTTGTTTTGAGTGAGTTTGCATTAACTTGAGCGTAGGTACCGTTTTTAGTAAAAGTACCCCCGGAGTTATAAAAACCAAAACTATTTGTTGGGGTGGGCGAAAATAAACTAAAAGGATTATTGGTTGGCTCAATTTGAAGAAGCGATGCGCTAGTAATGTTATCGCCAATACCTACTCCCCCAACACCAGTAAGATTCATTCTTTTGTAGGTGCCAGCAGAAAAACCTAATATACCGCTCACCCCCACCTGATATATTCCTGTATTTGGGGCAATTCCAGAACTTGAGACACTAAAATTATTTGCGGTTACGTTTCCAGCAATACCTGCACCACCTGCAACAACCAATGCACCTGTTGTGGTTGATGTTGAATTAGTAGTTGCAACAACGACTAAGTTGCTGTTTGTATTGGTACCAATTTTGGTGTTAGCATAGTTGTAAAATGCATTTAAATTGGCCTGTATTGCTACCACATTGGCATTGGCATAAGTCTGATATGCACCAATGTTGGCATTAATTGTATTAATTGATACGGCTTGTGTAGCTGCATTGGCATTACTAAATGTTTGGAATGCACCAACATTTGCATTAATTGTATCAATTGATGTGGCTTGTGTAGCCGCATTGGCATTGGCAAATGTTTGATATGCACCAAGATTAGCGTTGAATGTATTAATTGAACTGTTAGCTGCAGTGACGTTACTGGTGATATTACCTAGCCAATTGACCATGGTTGAACTGAAACTGGCACTATTGCCTAGTGCATTGCTCAACTCAGATAGGGTATCCAGTGCAGCCGGTGCACCAGCAATTAATGTACCAATATTGGCACTTAGTGTTTGTATTGCACTATTGGCCGCAGTGATATTTGCGTTAATTGAACCAATGTTACTACCAATGTATGCTTCCACATTTACATTGCTATATGTGCTATCGCCTCCACCACCAGATGCAAATACATTACCGTTGCCAGCCCAACGAATTCCATCTAGTGTATAAAGAGTTTTGGTATAGACATTTCCTGTGGCACCAATGCCACCTCGAACAACTACTGCACCGGTTACATTACTAGTGCTTTCAACTCCACTATTAGCAACTAAATTACCTTGTGTAATTTCTGTAGTAGTAACTATTTCTTGATTGGTATAAGAAATATTTTGAACAGTTAAGTTGCCAGCGACAGTTAAATCTGTATCAATAAAAGCAGTGTAAGCTCTTAGATTACCACTTTGTGGATTGTATGTTAATGCTGTGCTAATATTTTGATCTACATTGCCGGTAGTGGCATTAACAAAAGTCACATAAGCGGTACCCGAGGATATATTAGATGTAACTGCAGTCTTTGTTGCATTGGTTGCTAGTGTTGCTAAATTTGCCTGTGCAGCATAACCTGTTGTGTTAAAATTATCAACAGTTAATGCGCCAGTTCCTCTTGCAAGGTTTACTAGTGTACTACCTACATAAACAGATTTATAAATTGCTGTTGGTACAATTCCACCGTATATATTACCAGTGACTGTTAAATTTCCTGCTGCTATATTTCCTGTTGCGGTTAATAGATACGCTGCAGTGTTGGCATTTGCACCACTTGCTATACTGGACAATGAGGTAGAAATTGTTCCTACATTTGCATCTAGAGATGCAATCGTGGTGTGCTGTGTGGCGGCATTAGAAGTTAAACTGGTAATTGAACTGGCTTGTGCGGCTGCATTAGCATTTGCATAGGTTTGATATGCACTAACATTTGCATCAAGTTGACCAAGATTAGTTTTAACTGTGCCAATGTTGGCCGAAACATCTCCGGTGTTGGTAATATACAAATTGCCAGCAATACCAACTCCACCGCTTACTCTTAGTGCACCTGTTGTGGTACTGGTTGATGGTGTTGTGTTGGCCAATATAGCACCACCAGACTTGATTGTACCAAATGTGTTGCCAGTAAAAACATTACCAACACCTTCTCTACCCGAATCATACCATTCTAAATATCCTGTACTGTTTGACCACCCTAGGAAAGCATGTTCGTCTTTTGTCTTGTAATAATGAAATTTTAACCCAATGTCTCTACCGTCGTCGCCGGTTAGAGGAGCCAAGTTGGCCAATGTGTGTAATTCAATTATTGAATCTTGAATCGATAGGCTATTGCTATCAAATGTGGTCGACGATCCTTGTAAGTTTAAATTGCCAGTTACAGTGAGATTTCCCACTGTTGATTCGGCACCTAAAACTACTGTAGTAGTTGGCGTAGTGAATCGCCATTCTCCATTGGTAACAGTTAATCGTTGATCCCCCATGTGAAGGGTAGTTCCGCTTAACCATAAATCTCTAAATCTGCGGCCGTTGGTACCTAGATCATATGCTACATTGGCACTGGGTATCAATGAACCAGAAATATAAGTGTTGGCCTGACTATTGCCGCCGCCAATATTGCCAAAGAAGGTACCCACTCTGAGATTGGCATACGATGTTACTGTGATATTGGAATCAGTCAAGCCAGCATTGGCTGTCAATGCAGTTACAAATTCGTCTGACGATTCTTTCCAAAATAATGCTACGTTTGAACTGGAACCTAAATCGCGATTGATCAAGAAACCAACGTCAACATTGGCTACTGTAGACTCACTATTCAAAACAGTAATAGGGTCTTGAATTCGAGCAACAATTGTATTAGCTTGTGAGAATCTAGTTCTAGTTAAACCCATTTTAAATCCATATTATTATGTATTTATGGAAAAAAGAAAAGGGCCCTTAGGCCCTTAAATTGTAAAAATAGCGTTTATAAACGCCCAACTACCACTTCAATCACGCCCTCAAGTCCGTCAAAATCTTCTAGTGCTTTACCAATTACTGCACCTAGCTGTGGGCTATTGTCTGGGCGGGCAAATCCTGCTCCGCCACTAACCAGCATGTCACCTTTGCTAATTTTTCCACGCACTTGACAAGGAGTACGACCCTGTAGTGCAATTGCCACTACATTTTCGCCAGTCAATCCGCCATTCATCAAGTGTGCAGGATTTGTAGAAACTACACCAGCAACTCTACGTGTGCCATCTTCGGCTATCGTAACTTCGTTAGTGCCGCCAAACTCTAATACTGTACCTGGCTTGTATGCTGCATCGGCTTGATAATTTTCTGCCAAGTCGGCGTATTTGGCTTGTGTTGACACACCAAAATATGTGCCCCACCAACTGGCCACAGACCCAATGTTGTACGTGGCATTTGCAGTAAATGGAATAATATTTCCTGCAATATACATGTCAGCACTGCCTGGTCCAGATCTACTTATAACCAATCCGTTACCCGAATTGCCGCTACTGGTATCCGCAAGTATTTGTATTGCCCCAGTTGCAACAATAGCATTACCAGCTGATCCTGAAATATATAAATTACCAGAACTGATACTAGCACCGCCGGTGATCTTTAATACCCCGGTGGTTGTACTGGTTGCTTGTGTATTACCAACAGCTTCTATTCTATTGCTATACACACTTGCAAAAGGATAAGAAACGTTACCAAAGTAAACGTTGCCTGCGGCCTGTGGTTGTATGTTCCCGTTGAATCTAACGGGATTTGGACCGTATGCTGTATCTATTCTTTGTAATGCCATTGCTTTTTCCTTTTATTATGCTTGGTTTTCTTGCCAGCGCAATACTGCTCGTGCATATACACGGACGTTGTTGTTTAACGGTGTAACCACAACCGACAATGTGTCTGGACCATCAGGGTATGTGTTGAATCCGCCTAACAAACTGTTGTTTAGTTCTTTAACTTTTGATAAATCATATGCAATAGTACTATAGTTAAGTCCAGCAGTGGTTACGGTTCCTGAATAGTTCACCGCGTTTTGTCGAGTAGCTGGCGCTGGCACAATACCTTGCCAGACTATTTCGCCACCGGTTGTTAAAGTTGCTGAATCATCGTACTGGCACAGGCTATTACCGCCAACATTTTGCCAAGTTGCAGCTGGAGCACTCAATTGGCCATTTAGAATGACCTGCATTTGACATGCGTCAGATGCAGCAATTTCAAGACTCAAAGGCCAAACTTGCATGTGATTACATAAATCGCGAACCCCAAAACCTCCAGGAATACCACTGTCAGCAGTTGGTGCTAGTCGTAAATTCAAAATAGTGTATGGACTGAATTGATCAATTTGATTTAGTTGTCCGGTTGCGCTGAATGTATAACCGCGATCTTCGTTAAACATGCCATCCATGATCATACTAGTGCCCCAGTGGAACAATGTAGGAGCTGCGGACGGTGCTGTTTCACCATTTAATACTTCGTATCTAACAGGCAAGTTACCGCTACGGAAATAGGCTTCTACTTTGTTGTTACCATGTACAAATCTATGAGCGTACAAAATTTCTCCGGTGTTATCTTTGACACCAAAACGAATAGTACCGGCACCATACCATGCATAATCAATGTAGTACATCAAGATTTTATTAATGTCTAAGTTAAATCCAGATTCTCCTGTTCCGTCTAAAGTATCTAAGTTAAATCCAGTTTGTGGAATACGACTATCTGTAGTTAAACTAATTTTAACTCCACTCAATGAAGTCACTGATGAATCGGCTCTGTAAGTTGGCGAAACGTCAATACTGGTTGCACTATTAACACTAATAACTTTATAGCTATTACCTTTAACAACCACAAAATCGCCCACTGTTAGTTCTGTCGTAAATGCTGTGCCCGATCCAGAAAAAACTGCTGATCCGTTTGTAACTGTGATTGTACCTGTCAGCTGTCTAACACTTGATCTGCGAACTGCCCATAATTTACTTCCGTCCCATTCAAAGAAAGCGCCGTTTTGATCATCAAATACACCTGCACGGTTGGCAATATTACTAACTGCTTGTGCAGGATTGTTAAATGCTACTGCAAAAGAAACTTGTACACCTTTACCAGACTGATAGCGGAAGTATTTGCGGCTTTGACGAACAATACGACTGTTGGGTTGTGTATCATTTGTAGTCATTGTCATTCCACCGTCAACTGGAGTTGAATATGCTATACCTTGTGGTCTTACATAGACATTACCTACAGTTAAAGTTGCGCCCGATGGGCTACTTGATATTTCGTACGTAAATGCACGAGTGTTTCCAGTGGTAGCGATAGTCTGAGCTCCATTGACTGCGGCGGTAGCAAAGTTGACTACAGAAATAGTGTTGTTAATTTTTAATCCATGATTACTGTTAGTGATAACTTGAACGGTGGTATTACCAAAAGTTTTTAATGCAGTGATAGCAATATTGGCGCCAGTAAAGAACGCACCAGGATAAACAGCTACACCGTTTTGCAGTATTGACCCCGAAGAAACTGTTCCGGTACCCACATATCTAAAACTTGTTGCACCTGTATTTGAAACTAAAAATTCACCGTTGGCATCGTTGTCTGATGTACCAACAACCGTAATTGGTTGCCCATCAACTAATCCGTGTGCTGCAGAAGTGGTAACTGACACAATTGACGTTCCATTTCCGGCGATTGCACTAACATTTGCTGTTTGTGATAACGGAGTATCTGTATTGCGGCCATAGCTGGCAAAATAATTATTAATAAACTTCATGGTTTGCCACTTGGTGGCTTGTGGTCCATATTCAAAGTCCGTGTCAATCAACGACTGCGGTTGACTGACACGCAGTTTACCAACTGGATCAATCAAGAAATCGCGGAAGCTAACCAATGGTGCTGGTTCTGAGTCAGTGATAATTAATAGTTTATCTGTAGAGTTGTACGATGAGGTATTAACCGGTATCGCCCCAATTCTAGTTTGATAATTTTGATCTGTGTATGTCAATGAGACATTTGTGCCAGTTGCTGTTGCTGGTACATCAAGATAGATAATGTCAGTGCCGTTGGTATAATCAACTGTGTTACCGTTTGATGGCATACCGGTACCAGTTACACGCCATCCTTGTTGAATGCCGGTGCTGTTGTAGTATAATGTACCATACTGCCCTGTGGTCATTTTAATGGCAGTGTTGCCCGAGGCAGTGTTTCCTGCGACCGATAACGTCCTTTGAATATAAGTAAACGTTACTGTGTTAAATGTAGTATCATTGAAGTTGTATAATGTTGTTTTACTTGGTACATGTATAATCAATAATACTTGTTCGGGGGTAACTTTTTCCGGTAAGGTAATTTGGGTATTACCGCTTGTACCTGTTGTAAAAATATAACCGCTTGTGAAAGTTTTCTTTGCCATTTTTTAAATATCCTTGTATTCTATATTTACCGTGTATTAGAAGCCGCCTAGTGCAACTGCGTACACCAGTGCTGTATTTTGAACTGTTTGTAAAGAAGTAGATGATCCTGCGATCCATTTACTAGTTGCTGAGTTATATTGTAAAAATTGTCCATTGGCAGGAGCACTAGTAAAATCAATATCGGCTAGTGTACCTAATGCACTAATACCTGATCCAGCAAGAATTTTAACTTCTACATTACTGCCAGTGGGTATTGCTTCAGTAAAGGTGAGCTGATTTCCTGCTAAAGAATATGTGTTTTTGGGTTGGTATATACCGTTCCACCAAACTGCAATTTGATTGATATCAGCTGGTGTATTGCTTAAACTAAATGGTCCTGAAGAATCGTTACCTTGTATTACACTAGTAATCAATCCAGATGCTGCGGTAGTACTGACCTGACTACCACCTTGGAAAATATTCCCGCCCACATATAAGTTACCAGAAGCAATAACAACATTGGCAGTGGCAGTAACTAGTTTATTTGTAGCGACTAGTAGGGTCGAAGAAGCAGAACCAGGATCTATTGTACTGGTATTAATCCATTGAAATTTTGCATCATTGCTTACTTTAACTTCGGCAAATCCTTTTCCGAGGTCTGTGTTTACGTAAACAAAAATATCCCAGGATGTGTCAGTGGCTGAGCTATTAACACTTTTTACTTTAACACCAGATATTGCTTCTCTAAATCCTTGACTAAAATAATTGGCCTGTACATTAGTACCCGATCCACTAAGAATTCGAACCGTGATTACGTCTTTGGCTATAGAGTCAGTGGCATATCCAGATCCGGCCGTAACTGTAATTTCTACTGTTTCACCGGCTCCTACACCGCTGTTGACACTAAAGGTTCCAAGTTTGTACCAAGTTGCAGAACCTAGTGCAGTAGGAAACTGCATTACATATTTGGTAACTGCTACTGTAGCAATACTAGCACTACTTGTACTGGTAATATTGCCCGACGAAACAATATCTCCGTTACCAGAAAATATTGTTACTGGACCAACTTCAAGTCCGTTGTGTACTACAAAATTTTTATTTGCCATTGTTCCATATCTCCCAGTTGGCTATTTTTTTATATCTTCATCAATGTTGGTGTGACCTTGATTGCTAAATTGGCTCCTGCACTGCTTGCATTTAGATAAACTGTGCTACCTGCAATGTTTGACGAGAATGTAGCAAGATTGGCGGCACCTGTGTAGGTAACTGCAAATACTTCAATTGTTGATGTGGTACCGTTGTGTACACAAACAACTTCTGCTGCTTGATATGCAGTACCGCTTTCGTCGCTTAATTGTACAAAGAACTTGCCGCTACGGTATACTGCTTTATTGAACCCGTAAACTGCATCAGTTCCGCCAGGTCCTACATACTTTCCTCTGATGTCATTGGTTACTATCTCGGCATTTGTTGTAAAGGTACTGTTGGCAGATAAGGTTGTAAAGTCTCCGGATCGAGCAACGTTTCCTCCAATAACTGTATCATCCAAACTACCACTACTCACAGTAGCACCAGTAATTGATCCACCGCTTAGATTAATATTACTAGCAAAGAAATAATTTACTCGATTTGTTGGAGTACCAATATTTGAGAATGTAACTGGATAGAATGTTCCAGATGTAGTCATTCTCCAATTTTCAACAGTACCTAACGAAATATTGCCAGTATAGAAGCTCAAATAATCATTTGACGCTTGAAACTGATTAAATCCATTTGGACTTGCAATTCCGGTTACAGTAGATGTGGTAGTAATAACTCTGGTATCAATTACGTCACCTACTGCCGGGGCTTCAGTAAAGGTAATTTGATCCAACGATACGCTGTATGCACTACTTGGTATCTGTAACACACCGTTAATGCTTACCATGGTACCGTTAGTGCTACTATTTGCACTTAGTGTAAATGTTTGATTTGCTCCGTCAACATTACCGTACGGATTACCTGATGCAGCGTCAAACGTTCTTCCTGTAATAACAGTGAATGTACTACCAGTATTGGTCCAAGTGCCGCCACCGTAAAACTCAAGTTGATTGGTAGTACTATTAAAGCGAATCATACCGTCAACGTCAGTGAATCCTTTTGCGCTCGGTCTGTCGGAGCTTGGTCCAACTGGTAGCAACAAGGAATCTGTGCTGTAAACACCAAATTTGGCACCTTGTACAACATTAGCTGCAACAATATTACCACCAATTACAACTTGGTCATAAGTGGTATCTGCTAGAGCAAGTACTAAACTATTTTCATTCTTACCACGGATAATAGTATCGTAAATTGACTTATTACCGTTAATAACCATGCCCTGACCAACATACACATTGCCGTTAATTGCTGCACCGCCTGTACCAGTTATTACTAACGCTCCGGTTGTGTTTGCTGTTCCTGCGGCTGCTGTGTATACCGTAGTAGTGTTGCTGGTATTAACAATATTACCACCAGTGATCAATGTACCAGTGGCGCTTAATGTAGTAAATGCGCCAGTTCCTGGTGTCACATTTCCAATTGCTTGCGCTTGGATTGCTGCAGGGGTAAACGATACCGCAGTTAACGTAGTAAATGCACCAGTTGCAGGAACATTTGCACCAACTGGGAAGTTGTCTGCATACCCACCTGCTACTTGTGCATTAGCAGTACTAAAGTTAGTAATATTACCAGTTGTTGCATATATACCGCTGAGGCCACTTAATGTTCCTCCGGTAATAACTATATTACTGGTACTAAAGTTTTGTGCAAACAGTGTAGTAATATTACCGCTGGTTGCGTTTAATACAGTTGATGTTAAATTCTGTGCATTAGCATTTGTAAATGATGCTGTTGAAGGATCTACAGCGCCAATTGGTATATTATTAATTCCACTGGTTCCTGTACCACCACGAATCCAGACTGGTCCAGTTGATGCTGCCCATAAGCTAGTTGCGGCTCTAAAGTTACTTGCATAGACGTTTGCTGCGCTTGTGGCACCAACGGTCATGTTGTCCATATTACCTGGCGTTAATGGATTAATTGTAACTGTTGATGCACCAGACTGCGGGCTCAAATAAACATTTGATGTTGCATTTAATGTTGCAGTTTTTGTTTCGCCGGATACTGTTACCTGTGTAAATGCACCAGGTGCTGCTGTGTTAGCGCCAATTGGGAAATTATCTGCATACCCACCAGTGACACGAGCATTGGCTGTGCTAAAGTTTGTAACTACACCAGTGGTAGTTTTAGAATCAGTAATATTAGCACTGGTTGTGTTTACGTTTGCTATAGTTGCTGTGCCGGAGGTTAACGTTGTGATGTTACCCGAAGTAACATTTGCGCCCCAGGTTGTGATATTTCCGGTATTAATTGATGGCGTAGTAAGATTTGTAATGTTACCAGTGGTAACATTTAGAGTGGTTGTGTTAACTGTATATGCTGCGACTATATTAGCATTTGCTGTGGTAAAGTTACCAGTGCTGGCTGTATTTGCACCCAATGGGAAGTTATCTGCATAACCACTGGTAATACGAGCATTACCACTTGAGAAATTGGTAGCAACTAATGTGGTTATGTTTGCGTTAGTTACATTTTGGGATGTGGCATCAACTGTATATGCTGTAACAGCAGCAGCATTGGCTGTAGTAAAGTTACCAGTGCTTGCTGTATTTGGTCCAATCTTAAAGCTGTCTGCATATCCACTAGTTATTTGAGCATTGCCACTTGAGAAATTAGTAGCAACTAATGTGGTTACGTTTCCGTTAGTTACATTTGATCTGGCAGCATTAACTGTATATGCTTCAACCGCGGTAACATTTGCTGTAGTAAAATTAGCATATCGGGGAGTAGTAAACCCAATTACTGTATTGTCAATTGCACCGCCAGTGATGCTGGCATTATTGGTTTGCAATGACCACATGTTGGTAACATTACCGCCGCTAATTTCAACATTGGTTGAAATTAAATTACCAAAAACTCCGTAATATCCTTCAACATGGTCGGCTTGTACAAATGATGAATTTCCGCCAGGTGTGTCTATTTCAATGTTACCGCCAGTAATGATTGCATTACCTGTACTAAAGTTAGTAAACTGACCTTCAGTTGCACGTACATTTGCTAGACCTTGTGCATACCCACCTGTGATACGAGCATTACCTGTGCTAAAGTTTGTTGTTTGTGTTGTAGTTGCAGTTAAGTTTGCTAGGCCGTTTATATACCCACCAGTGACGACTGCATTACCACTTGAGAAATTAGTAGCAACTAGTGTAGTTATATTACCATTGGTAATGTTTGCACTTGCTGCATTAATACTGGTTAGATTTACTTTCTTGTTAAAGTTCCAACTGTCATCGGCATTTGCATAAGTGATTGTTGCATTTGCACCATCAACTGTTAGCCCGGCACCATTGGCGGCAGCAGCACTGCCTGCACCTTTTGCTATTGTAATGTTTATGTCTGCAACATCAACTGTAGTAGAGTTAACAGTTGTAGTTGTTCCTTGTACTGTTAAGTTTCCTGTTACAGTTATATTACCACCAACATTTAAGTTAGCACCAATACCAACACCACCGGTGACTACTACTGCACCAGTTGTGCTATTGTCTGATTGTGTAGCGGCAGTAAATGTGGTTGCGCCTGTTGCAGTTAAGGTAGTAAATGCACCAGTTGCTTTAGTGTTTGCACCAATTGGGAAGTTGTCTGCATACCCACCTGTGATACGTGCATTAGCAGTGCTGAATCCGGTTGTGACAGCAAGAGTTGCGACGTTACCTGCGGTAGCATTTAATGAAGTAGCATACCAAGTGTCAACATTGCCGGTTGTGGCAGTTATGTTTGCTAATCCATTTATATAACCACCAGTGACGACTGCATTGGCTGTATTTAAACTTGTAGCAAATAATGAACCACTAATATTAGCTGCGCTTGCATTTAATGAGGCAGCATACCAAGTGTTGACATTGCCAGTTGTGACAGTTATGTTTGCTAATCCACTTAGATAACCACCAGTAACAACTGCATTGCCAGTTGATAGATTGGTAAACTGAGCAGTAGTTGCTGTAATGTTAGCAAGGTTGTTTATATACCCGCCAGTAATAACTGCATTAGCAGTACTAAAGTTTGTTGTCTGTGTTGTTGTGGCAGTTAGGTTGGCCAAGCCATTTATATAACCGCCAGTGATGACTGCGTTAGCAGTACTGAAATTCGTTGTCTGTGTTGTTGTGGCAGTTAAATTGGCTAATCCATTTATGTAGCCGCCAGTGATGACTGCATTGGCTGTATTTAAACTACCTGCATAAATTGCACCAGTAACATTACTGTTTGTGGCATTTAATGAGGCAGCATACCAAGCGCCAACGTTACCGGTTGTGACAGTTATATTTCCTAATCCATTTATATAACCACCAGTGATAACTGCGTTAGCAGTACTGAAATTCGTTGTCTGTGTTGTTGTGGCAGTTAAATTGGCTAATCCATTTATGTAGCCGCCAGTGATGACTGCGTTAGCAGTACTGAAATTCGTTGTTTGTGTTGTTGTGGCAGTTAGGTTGGCCAGGCCATTTATGTATCCTCCAGCAATGACTGCATTGGCTGTATTTAAACTACCTGCATAAATTGACCCAGTAACATTACCGTTAGTAGCGTTTAGTGAGGCAGCATACCAAGTGCCAACATTACCTGTTGTGGCCGTGATAGCAGATAAACCACTGATTGATCCGCCGGTAATAACTGCATTGGCAGTGCTAAAGTTTGTAACTACACCAGTGGTAGTTTTAGAATCAGTGATATTGGCAGTGGTAGTATTGACTGTGGCAATTGTACCTGTGCCTGCATTTATTGTTGTGGCATTGGCTGTAGTAAATATACCAGACGCTGCTGTGTTTGCACCAATTTGGAAGTTGTCTGCATAACCACCTGTAATACGAGCATTGGCTGTGCTAAAGTTTGTTGCTACTAATGTGGTTGCAACAACATCTGTACCGGTTAACGTAGTAAACACACCAGTACCTGGTGTAGTGTTACCAATTGGTGTTGCGTTAATTGCTGCAGCATGAATGTTACCGTTGACACCAAGTCCACCAGAAACAATCAATGCGCCACTGGTAGTAGATGTACTAGTAGTAGTTGTGTTTACACGTAAGCCAGAATTAGTAATTGTTACTTTTACATTAGCATCGCCATAATCACCAACTTGAAACTTAATTGCTGATCCGGTGGTATGGGAAAGCAGAATTAAATTACCTCTAGTCAATGCTGAATGATGAATCAAGTATCCATCATTTGGATAGATTCCTGGGAAAGCAGGATCTGCGTATGTGCTTGAAGCTATACCAAGATCAATGAAACCATCAGTATCATCGCCGTTATCTGCTGTTGCTACAAAGTCAGATGATGCTTTTGCACCTGTATTGATGTTTTGGAAGTTTACTTGACTATAGTTATTCAAATTTGAAGTCAATTGAAGTACTGTATGGTCAATTGGGGTATACCCAGTTGTTCCAGCATACAATGCACCAATGCCCCCGGCGTTGCCATAAAACACACCATAACTACTTGCAACAGCACCCACAGTTACATTGATATTACCTGACACTAAAATATTACCAGCAGAGATATTTCCTGTAAAATCTGACCTACCGCGAACATTTAAGTTACCGCCAATACCAACACCACCGTCGTTAGGAACAACTATTGCGCCTGTTGTATAGGTTGTACTGATTGTACCTGCATCAGCAAGAATATTGCCGGTTGCTCGCAGAGAAGATAACGTTAAACTATTGGTGACCAATGAAGAAATATTTGCTGATTCGGCCACTAATGCATTGGCCACTGTTACGTTACCAACAATTAAGTTTGCTTTAAATGCCCGATTAATTACACCAGACGTAGTACCAGTTTCTGTGGTTAGCACTACAATAAACGCACCGTCGGTCTCTGACCATACCAGTGCTGCATTTTTACCGCCGTAATTGCCTATGCTTCCTAGTGCGCGATTAAACAGAATACCCACATCGTATGCTGGACTACCAACATAACCATTGTTTAATGTGATTAAAGGATCGTTAACTAAAGTATCAATTGAGTTAACTGTGGTAGTATTTCCAGTTACCTGCAAGTTGCCAACAATACTAACATTGGAATTTAGGGTTAAATTTGCGTTAAAAAGACCGCCAGTTAATGTGCCTGATGCAATTTTTTGAAACGTAATCGTGCTATCAGTAATCTGATTATTCTTAATTCTTGTCACGGCCATGTTGTAAATCCCTCAGTATTATTATTAATATGAGTATTTAGCCAAAATTTGAAAAGTGACGTCACCAGGGGAAATTATGCAGTAAAACTGCTGGTGCCAGGGGTTGAGAAAGTATGATATGTATATAAACTATCTTGGGTAACTGTTCCGCCTGATCCTCGTTGACCACCCAGATATCTGATTATTACTATTCCGTTACTACCGGCTGCAGTATTATTTCCACCTTTTCCATTAGTTCCAGAATATCCTGAAAAAGTAACTGCCACTGCATCGGCCGCTGTTCCTGAAGTTGGCCCAGCAGTTCCATTTGTAGTGCTAACTGCTCTGGCTAAAGATCCGTTTGTGTAGTTGGCTCCGCCAGATGCTTGTCCACTGCTGCTCAAGTTGGTTTGGCCATTTCCACCGTAGTAGCCACCACCACCGCCGCCACCACCGCCACCGTCGCCGCCGTATCCAGCACCGTTTCCGCCAGTTAAACTTGTGCCATTTGCTCCGTTTGGCTGGCTTCCGCCGCCTGGAGATACTACGTCATTGGCTGTCCCTTCATTTGATCCACCGCCACCAGCTCCGCCACCAGCAACCACATAGTACGTGCTACCAGTGTATATGCCACTCCACCCGCCACCACCGCCACCAGAGCCAGAAGAGCCACTACCGCCACGATCACCGCCAGTACCGCCACCATTTGTTCCACCTGCAGCACCACCACCACCAGTTCCTGTACTACCGCCTGAACCACCGCCGCCAATACCAACAGACAAAGATTGTAGAGAAAACACATCTATGTCAACAACGACCGCTGCACCACCACCGCCAGCAGCTCCTGCAGGACCATCATTACCACCACCACCGCCACCACCGCCAATTGCTAGCACACTAACAGTATAAAAAGGAGCAGAAAACACTTGTTGTTCAACTATACCAAAAGTCATGTTAGTTGAGTTTTTGCCAATTGGTATTGGTCTGACTCCAATAATGCTGTTTCTAATTCTTGGCATATTTTAACTAATTACTTCGTAGCTTATTGTCATATGTGCAGTAACGTTTGCACTTACGTTAGATTGTATGTAATCACCTTCTTCTAATAGCAGTGCTGTATCTCTTGCTACTGCTGTTAACGCCGAGTAGGCTGGAATTGATGTAGTTCCAATGATGTAAGCTCTGTCAGTGCCACGATACAGTATTACGTTGCTGTAAATAGTGCCAGAAGAATAGTTAGAAATAGTAACAGTATCAACTTTAACTAAATTACCGCTTGTTGATCCATTGGTAATTACATTTGATAATACTGTGGTAACATTTGCTATTGCAGTTTTACCTATAATTGATGTGCTGTTTAAAAGATTTGGTGCTGCCATGTTATCCTCCAAATACCATTACAGAAGTAAACGCTCTTGCTCGTAATGATGTTATATTTGCTTGTTGTATTGCTGCATTTGCATTAGCATAGATCTGATATGCACCTAGGTTGGCCTGTATTGCTACCACATTGGCATTTGCGTAAGTCTGGTATGCACCTAGATTTGCTTGTATTGCTACCACATTGGCATTTGCGTAAGTCTGATATGCACCAATGTTGGCATTTACTGTGTCGATACTGGTCTGTTGCGATGCTGCATTGCTGATAAGAGTTGTTAAACTATCTGCTTGACTTGCGGCATTAGAAATTAATGTAGTTAAGGTACCGGCTTGACTTGCGGCATTTGCAGTTAATGTTTGCAGTTCTCCTGCTTGTCCAGCGGCATTTGATATCCATAAGTTTGCCGCGGTGATGTTTGCTTGCATTGCAAGGATGGTTGTATCTGTTGGAATATACGCAGTTACATTAGCATTGCTATAAAAATTGCCTTGTGGGTTAGCTAATAAGTATGCTGCCACTTCTATGTTACCGTATGTACTAGATGTAAACGGCGTCCCGTTTGCAAAGTAAAATGCTTTGCTGTACACATTACCAAATGTTGCAGTGGCATTGCCGGACTCGCTGCCGCTTATTCTAAACGAACCGCCTTGTGGATTTGTTATTGTGATATTACCATTGGCTGCACTAATTGTACCGGCGCCAATATTAATTGTATTTCCTGATAGCCAAAGATCGCGCCAGCGTCGAGTTGACGATCCCAAATCGTAAGTTACATTGGCGCTTGGAGTAACATTACTAGCAATATTTCCAAAATCCACTGTGAATGTTGCTGCTGCAACACCACCTGCAATATATCTAATCTCAATTATATCAGTTGTTAGCGGAATCTCGGAAAAAGTAATTTGATCTCCAACTACGCTATATGCTCCAGATGCTGCCTGCTGAATAGTACCGTTGATGTTAACTAATATTGCATCTTCTGTAGTAGCTTGACTTAACGTAAATGTGCCATTTATGCCATCTGCTGTAATAGTTTCAGATGTAATTGTTTGTGCACCTTGTATCCAGGCTGCACCAGTCCACCATTCAATTGAACCTTGATCTGTGTTATATCTTAGATATCCGTAATCAGGACTTGGTGGTCTTTGTGCTGTTGTTCCGGTTGGAATATCAAACGCACTAACACTATCAAATCTAATAATATTGTTGGGATTGTTAGTGGCTGCACTAATATGCAAATCGCCTACAGGACTTGTTATCTTTTGTGCTAATATATTACCTGAAGCAATTAAATTTCCTACTACATTCAAATTGGCATTGGCATAAACTAAACCGGAAAAGTTAGCTATAGTAGCATCAACTTTTCCAATAAACCAGTTTGCGTTAACATTGCCACTAAAATTGCCAAAAGTGCCAGTTACATTACCTGTAATATTTGCTGTTACATTACCACCGGTAATTAGTGCATTAGCAGTACTAAAGTTATTTGCCTGGATATTGATGTTGTTTAGTGATCCACCGGTAATTAATGCATTGGCAGTACTAAAATTATTTGATTGAAGATTAACGTTATAAATTGTTCCGCCAGAAACCAAAGCATTAGCTGTGCTAAAATTACCAGTTGATAGAGTTGTAATATTCGCCGAGGTACTATTTAAACTGGTAGTATACCAAGATTGAGTGTTGCCTGTAGTTATTGTCGCATTAGATAACGATGAAATATATCCGCCACTAATAACTGCATTACCAGTACTTAAATTGCCCACCCAACCTGTTTGAATATTTGCTGATGTTGTATTAAGTATCGCTGCATACATTGAACTAATATTTGACGTCAGTGCAGTTATGTTTGCAATATTTGATAGATAGCCACCTAGTATTGCTGCATTGTTAATACTCATACTATTAACATTTAAATTACCAATGTCCAAGTTGGCTAGTGTGCCTATACCTCTAAGGCCTCTATAACGTGCGCCAACGACAAAAATTCTTTTACCAGTCACTGCTGTAGGAACATTGGTGTCTGGAAAGTTTAATATGCCTGATTGATAATCAAAGTACCAAGAATCGTTATTTCCTGACCCGTCAGCAAATAATTGTGTACCAGTAGTTTGCGGAGTGGTACTGCCAACAGTATCTGCGTAGACCTTGACTTGGTAATCCGATCCAAATTCTGGTGGAATCCAATCTCTTGAATTTGTTAACCAAGTTCTATTTGTTCCACTAACAGTGGCATCTAATGTTGTTTGTACTGTGCTTGTTAACGAGTCTTTATAAAGAAGTATAACAGAAGTATTAGCTGCCGGAATGGTGCCTGGTATTAATGAGCTTTCTACCCAAATAGTGTCGCCGCGTGTTAATAGCGGGCTGGCATTGGCTTCATTACTGGGACTTTTAAACGCAGAGGTGTCTGTCTTGGCTACGCCAAAACCAATTTTCTTATATAGTAAGTCTACCTTTTGTGCGTCTGTAATAGCCATCAGTTACTTGCTGCCTGTATAGATAATGCCGACACCGTTTGTCCGCTGGTTAATTTTACTCTTATATACATCTCGTTTGTTGCTGTACTAGAACTACTTACCGTTCCAAAAGTACAAGTTACACTCTTGTTGGTTTGTGCTGATCCAAACACTGCTAATCCACCTAATGCACAACCGTTACTGCCATTGCCGCCTACGCCTGCACCTGGTACTCCTGATCCTGCATACGCAGTGCCCATGTCTATCCAACCGTTTAGTGTCGAGCTGGTGTCTATCGTGCTACCCGGCAATGCTACCCATAGTCCGGCAATTGTTCCTGTATATCTAATATCAAATTTTGAAACTGCTGTTCTAACAAAAGCAAAAGTAAAATATTGTGAACCAGATCTTCCGGAACTTAAATTTGGCCCAACTGGCAAATATCCTGTACTGTAGTTAACTTGATCGTGTTTCAATACTGCTGCTACAACTGTGGCATCATAAGTTTGTAAAGTGCTCGAAGTGCTATTAAATGCTGTGGCACTGGCACTATACGTTGGTGTATCTGCGCTACCCGGATTAACGATTCTGTAAGGATTGCCCGATCCTGACCCCACACCAGCTGCAATGGTCATACTAGTTTCTTCAATTTGATTGCTAGTACCTGTTTTATAAAGAATAGTTACGCCTGGAGGAAAGTTTTGTGTTCCTGTATTATAACTGTTGCTGCAACTCAATGTTGGTCCGCTGCTGCTTGATCCAAATCCTGATATAACATTTGATGTGGTAGTACAGGACACACTGCCTGAACTCACATATAAGTTAGCGGCCAACGGCCAGCTGACTCCTGCTGAACTATATGTAATCGTCGCTGGTGCGCCAAGTGCCCCTGCGGCTGTTCCTGTTACCATATTATTTGATGTTGGGAACATATCGCCGCTTAGTCTTGCTATATTACAAGTCAATGTAAATCCTGCACTACTTGTTAAGTGCGGCACAGTACTTGAATAACTTACTGTATTGCTTGATATAGCAATACTTGTAGAGCTGAACGTAGGTGTTCCAGGTGCACTATTATCAAAGTACCACCAGCGTGTATTGGTCGGAGTTCCAGCACTGTGTTGTATGTAGACTTCGTTCCACCCTGGACTTACATTTGATCCAGTGGCATATACGTTACAACTTTCCCAAAATCCTTGTGCCGTTCCGTTATAAACACCGTAGTCAATATTATTACCAATTACTAAATGACCATATACGCCGTTATCCGAGCCTGTAGTCAATGTACGGTAACCCATTATGGTACCGTTTTTTCTGACAGTAATATTACCACTATCACCAGGACCAACTGTACTTACATTAGATGTTGTATACGTAGCAGTTCTGATCACGTTAGCAACTGTTGTTCCTGCTGCTACAGCACGACTATTACCCGTAGGATCAATCTGACTACCTTGTGCTAACGCCATTACATAAGATGATACGCCACTAATAGTGATAGTGTTTGTACCTGGGAATGTGGGCGGCGAGGGGGGTACTAGTTTTCCTAATACTTGATTTAATTGTGCGATACCGTTTGTTACTGAGGTTGTTGTTGTCAATGATACTGCGTTACTAGCCAATGATCCTGAACTATTAGATCCAAGTTGTATTGTATTGCCTAATAGTGTTGTTGCAATATTTGCTGCAAGCGACGAAGCGTTTATCCAGGTTAAATTTCCGGCCCCGTCGGTGGATAATAAAAATCCTGACGATCCACCAGCAATGTTAACATTGGCATTACTGCCAAAATACATAATTCCAGTATTAGAAGAAAATGTACTACCTTGGACAATTACATTTGCAAGTTTAACATTACCGGGAGTATCAAATGCATATTGTGGACTGGAGTTTATTACCCCAACACGAAAGTTATTTACATCAACATAGAGTAAATTTGCTTCGATCGCTAGATTAACACCTTGTCTCTCAAGGTTGCTAAACAGCATTGGTCCAGTAATACGCCCAATTGCCATTATTGTCCTTTATGCAGCGTTAGTGCTGTTGAGATTGTGAACAACAACAATTTTATTTGGGTTAACCCCAGGAGCTGGTGGTGGGCTAGTAAACGTAATAAACTGACTTGCAATTGTATAGTTAGTTGTTGGCTGTTGATAAACGCCGCCAATTGATACTAACACAGCCGAATCACTGTATTCGTACTGTGTCATTTCAAAAGTTTGTTGTATGTTGTCGCCTGTGAATTCATCTACCACAATGGCAACGGAACCAACTTTGGCAATAGTATTCCAGGCACCATTATAGAATAATTCTACTTTATTAGTGCTTTGATTAAATCTAATTTGCCCATTAACAGGGGCGTCAGGTCCAAGACTACTAGTGCCTAACGGCAACTGAACAGCGTATGCGCCGCCTCTTATTTGAGTATTCTTAAGATATCTTCCCATATTAAACTTCCGCTGTACTTAGTGTCATCACTATCGCAGACGTTGCACTACAGTTTGCCCAAATGCTATCACCTGTTTCTAATATAATTCTTTCTGTATCAGCAATATAACTATCAAATCCTGCAATACTAATATTACTATAAATTCTACAGTTTTGTGGATTTGCTCCGGCTGGTACTAAAAACACATTTGCTGTTTGTGTTGTGCCAGTAACGTTGCACAGATACAATGCAGTAATCGCTTTAGTAGAGGTGCTAGTGCCATATGTCACATTGGCATTTGCTGTTGTTAGTTGTGTGCTTACGATTGCCATTTAATTTTCCTTACATGATCAAAGAGTACCATACTGCTTTACTCTTTGTAATTAATTCTTGGGTAGTGTATGATGTTGTGGTTACGAATAATCCCGACTGTCCTACGTCTGGTGTTTGTGCAGAAATAACAGTATTGCCTGTTAAGGCACTGGGAGCAACTGATGTGACATTGATTGCAACATTGTCTGCAAATCTAACATAGTTGGCGGTTGAACTAAAAATAGATTGGGCCAATACATCTAAATTACCCCCCAACTGCGGCGCCGGATCACCAATAATAGATATTGTTCCTGCTCCGGTGCTAGTGGAGATATTGGCAAATGTTGTTCCGTCAGTGGTTAACGACCATTTATCATATGCTTCATTCCATAATATAGAAACATTGGCTGCAGATCCTCTATCAACTTCAATACCAGCTGAGCCTAAACTTACTCCAGATCCCGCTTCACCTTTGTTCAGAGTAATAGTGTTGTCCGAAATACTTAATTCTGTTTTGGTTACCTGTGTAGTATTGCCGCCTACTAATAGGTTACCGTCCACAAACATGGTATGTGTAGCAATAATAACATTAGCCAACGACGTTGCTTTGTTAGTGATTGTATAGTTAGAATTTAAACTTTTAACAGCAGACATTCTGATTATCCTTATTCAGTGTATTTATGCGGGCTTTACGTTTGCTAATTTCAAAAAAAACCCGCCGAAGCGGGTTTATTTTTTACCAAAAATTAAATTTTAGTGTACTTCTACGTTGGCAAATGTAGCGGTTGCTAGTTGAGTAGCAGCATGACGATAGCGATATTTGACATTACTAAAGCTATAAACGTGTTTGCTTGTAATACGTTTAGCTGCAAATGGTACTTCTGCAGTAGTGTTTCCTACAATTAGCATTGTGGAAGCTGAGCTAATAGCTGTTGTGTTAGAAGAAGCGTTTGCGGGAAATGCAGTATTAACCAAGGTGCATAATGTCACACTGGCATTGCTATGAGTTGCGCCGTTAACTGCACCAACTGCATTTGCTACTAGGAACTGATTTGCTCCTTTTTGTGTAATAATATAAGCATTACCATGATAGATATTGTTACTATCACGGTATGTTACTTTTATCGTTCTGACCCCTGTAGTGGTCACCCACTGTGGAATGCCACCAACACCACCAAAATAACTTGATGTTACTGTTGCACTACCTGTTAATCGTTGATCGCTTAATGTACCATTTGCTTGCTTATGAGCAATTTTTAGAGCACGTGCCATTTTACTTCTCCTTTAATTTAGCGTTCTAGGCTACTCAAGGTAGGCATTACCTGAGAGTTCTCATTCGAGAGTAGAACAAGTATATTTACCGTAGCCAACAAAAAAGGACCTTGCGGTCCTTTAATGCTTCCCATCCCGAGGAATTTAAAATATTACTGGAATGATAGGTTAGAAACAGCAATTTCACCTAGGTAGTCAGCAGCGTTACCAAACGATGACGCTGTGTTTGTTAACTCGATATAACCATAACGAGTCATGAAACCAACTACTGGCTCAAATGTGCTAGGATCTAGAACAACACCAGAACTCATTAGAGGAATATATGGGCAGTAGAACGCGGCTGCATCAGCCTCGCTTGAACCCTTATAACCAACTAGAACAGCTTGGCTGTCGCTTGCATATGAGTCAACATAGATACGCATAGCGCCATTCAATGTACCAACAAACTTAGTGTTTGTAGGAGCTTCGAATGTACCTTCTGTTGTACGAGCAAATGCTGAAGTTGTTGCGCTTTGTAGAACGGTTAGAGCTGCTGGACTTACAACTGCCCAGTTACCAGCGCCACGACGTGTACGTGAAGCGATTAGGTTTGCAGTACGATTGATTAGAACAGCTAGTGCAGCGTGTTCGTCACCAACGAATGTTGCAGTACCAGAAACAGCAGCTTGATCAAATGTGAACTCAGTTGCTGCTAGGCTACGTAATGAACCTAGAATTTCTTGGTCAATCTCAACAGTGATCTCTTGAGCCAATGCTGCCATGATTTCAGCTTCAATATCTAAACCATGCATAGCTTGAGCATCTTGAGCTGCCTCAAATGTCCAACGTGCTGCTAGTTTACGTGTCTTAGCTTCAACAACTTGTTTCAAGATTTGAACGTTGATTCTGTTACCAGTAACACCTTCAAGTGTGCTTGTGCTTGATGCTTTACCAGTAGTAGCAGTGCCACCATTGGTTAGACCGGAATAAGCAACAGCAATCTTAAATGGGCTTAGTGCTTCATCACCAGCTGTGGTACCAGTAGCGTATGGGCTAGCTGAGTCAGTGGTGTTGTCAGCGTAACGTACACGTAGTGTATGAATCTGAGCTACTGGACCTGTCATTGGTTGAACACCAACGATTTCGTTTGCAATAACTGTTGGCATAACACGACGAATAACTGGTAGAATTACGCGGTTTAGTGTTGCAACGTTTGAAGCAGCAGTGGCACCTGCAGTTGCAGTTTCCATCAAGTGCTTGCGGGTGTTTTCAAGAATTACACCCATTGTGGTTCTCTTTGAACCATTTAAGCCTTCTAACAGAGCGTCTTTAGTATCGCCCCAACGGCTTTCTAGTAGTGCTTGTGACATAATTTTCCTTTTCTCCTATTTAGGGTTTACTTATAGCCCTGCTAAACGTTTTAGTTCAACAACATTATTCATGCTGTCAATTCTTTCGGCGTTAGTCTTAGCAGTTTTATCTCCAGTTACTTCTGTACGGCTTTCTGCCAACATAGCTTTAGGCTGTGCTGCAGGCTTGGCTGTATTATTTAAAACAGCTGGAAGATACTTTTCGTATGCACTCTGCAACTTAGCAGTTTGCACACTTTCAAGAAGTTCGCTCATTACTGCAGCTTTCTCCTTGTTTAAAGTTTTCAATAGAGCATTGATTGTTTCTTTACGCTCTGTTGATTCTTTAATAATTCTAATCTCTTTGTCTTTTGATTCAACAATCATTGTAGCCGAATCAGCTTGCTTTTTAGCTTCCGCTAATGCTTGCTCTTTGGCAGCAACAACAGCCTGTAGCTTACGAATTTCTTTGTTCTCGTTTAAATGAGTAACAGCAAATTCACTTGCAAAGGCTTCAAAGATTTGACGACCAAACATGTTTTCACGTGCCAGGTGGATGTCTTCTTTGAGTTGAGTCATTTCTGACTCTAGTTTTCTGGTAATTGATTCTTTAACTAGTTCTGCAGAACGAGCAATGAAGTTCTTCTGTAGTTCAGCAAGTTTAGTCTTAGCACCAGCGATTAGACGAACTTTTGTCTCAACCACTGCCTGCTTGTCTTGCTCAAACTCTTGAATTTCTTCTGCCAATTGTTTGATAACAAACTTTTCTAGACCAGCAATGCTGTTCTCGTATTGTTTGCGATCTTCACGCAATTCTTTAATTTCTTCAGCCAGTTTCCCAACCAAGAAATTATTGAATTTTTCAGCACTCTCTGTCATGTGAGTTTTAAATTTCACACGATCTTCTGCTAGAGCTTGTTTCTCTGCTGCAAACTCTTCAAGTTCGCTTTGTAGAGATTCAGTTACCATTTTGTCTAGAGCTTCAACCATTACTTGCTTGTCATGTTGATAGCGTTGGGCAAATTCTTCGCGAAGTTCTGCACGAGCTACCTCTTTGGCTTCAGAAAGTCTAGCTTCCCAAGCTTCATTGATCGCTTGTTGAGTGTCTTCGTTAATGATGCCACTATCTAACAATGGTTTGATAGCATCTAACATCAGGTTTCTCCTATTTTAACTTAAGGTCATTGATAAGGCGTGTAATGCCTTCTTTCATGTACTTTTGTACTCTTTGATCTTGTGTAGCATCACGAGCTACATCTAAAACACGGTGTCCGTGGCGCATATTCATAAGTCCTTCGTAAATCGCTTTTGGATATGCATGAGGGGCACTGGGTTGAGCTACTATATCAACGGTAATAATATCAAAACCGCTAACATGTCCTGTACTTTCATTTACTTCTCCGCTTCCACGGCTACTAACACCCAACTTGACACCACTAGTAATCATTGCCTCAACAAGTTTACCCATCGGAGTTGGTAGAATCTTTAGTTTACCATGTCCACAAGGACCGTCCATCCACATACCTTCAATCATGTGTGATACACGATCCAAATTAATCTTTAAGTCATCAGGGTGATCAACTTCACCAAGGACACTATGGCCTTCCTTGATTTGTTCGTTGATCTGACTAACGGCTTTTGTTATTTCGTGAATGGGATAAACACGTTGGTTAGCGTTCTTCACACCGCCCTCGATGAATATCCCTTTCATATATAGATTCTTACCTTGACCAGTTGTGGAGTCCTCGGTAAGGACTTCCATCTGTGCCCGATCAAAAGTAAGATTCTCTTTTAGGTACAAAGCCATATTATTGCCCTAATTAGTTACCACCAGTTTCGATACTGGTTTTGTTAGTACCGCTATCTTCGCCCTTTTTAGCTGCAGCTTTGGTGCCATACCAATCTTGAGCACCTTTGTTGCCGCCTGGCTTGTTAACATTGCGTTTAGCAACATCAATTTCCTGTGCGTTCTTTAAGAATCCGCCAGCTTTGCCGTTTGGACTGTTACCGTCTGGATCTTGTTCACTGCCACCTTTAGCGATGTTTTGTGATGTTCCGCCCATGTCGTTCTTGCCTGCTAGTGGGTTCTTGGTGTTGCCGGCTGCTTTGTCGCCGCCTGCGCTAGTACCAACTGGGGCAAACTCTGTGTTACCTGGAGCAGCAACTTTTTCTACGTATTCACGCATTAAGTCAACTGCAGTTTTAGGATAGGCTTTACGTTGAACTGATTCAGACATTTCTTTGTCGTCATCTTCTTCTTTTTCTTCATCTTCATCTTCTTCGTCAGCAGCTTCCATCATTTCGTCGCCAACTTCATCGTCAGACTCGTCGTCACCGCCCATGTCCATTTCATCTTCGCCATTGTTGTCGTTTTCATCATCGCCCATCAAAGCGTCAAATTCTGCTTTAAGTGCTTCCAACTCTGACTCAAGATCCATAACTTTTGATTCTAAATCTTGTTCGCCGTCCATGTCATCCATGCCCATGTCGTCGCCCATGTCATCCATGTCATCCATGTCATCCATGCCCATGTCGTCACCGCCCATGTCCATTTCATCATTGCCTTCGGCTTGCATAGTTTCGTCTGCAGTAATTTCATCCATCATACCTTCAACTGGATTACCAGCATGGATATCTTCTTCTGCATACTCTTCGTCCATCAAGGACTCATAAATGTCACGTGATTTCTCAACCACGATTTGGTGAAACAATGCACGGGCCTTGGCTTCGTCATCGTTTATAATGTGTTCAATTAGCTGTTCATATTTGTTCATTAGGAACTCCTTATAATAATATGGCTTGTAATCTATTTACTAAACTACATAGATTACGGGGTTAAATGGGTGTTTTTTGAAGGATTTTGTAGGACTATACCGCAGGAGCGGCTGCTGGAAGCTTGTATTGCTTGGTGATTTGTTCTAATTTGTTTTCGTGTTCTACTTTGCGTACATCATTTGCCATGCGTAGACGATTTAAATCGCCTAGTGTTAACCGACTTTTACGAAGATCTTTTAACTTTATTGTCGTTTGGTCATCTGCTACTGAGTGGTAGCCTGGCTTAGCAGGTTCGAATAATTCACAAATTATCATAATACTATTTAACCAAATTGTTAATTATACGCCCATTGGGGCTGCTTGTGCGCCTGCTGCAGCACCTGGCGTTGGACCTGACATTGGGCTCATTCCTTCTGTCCCGCCTGGTGAAGCTCCTACTCCTAACTCACCTTCGGTAGGCGGTGTTACTGCATCAAGATCGCCTGCAATGGCGCCAGGGCTGATACCCACGCTACGTAAACTTGGATCTTCTACTGGTGCTGCTTCAACGTCACCTTGCTCTTCAGCCCACATTGTTTCGTTTTCGCTCATCTCTTGCTCGGTCAATCCTAGATAACGCTTCATTAGCCAGCGTTTGCTCATGTACGGAGTTTGTTCTAGTGCAACAAATGTATTGATCCTGGCTTGATCTATGTCTGCTTGACGATATTGTGCAAAGTTTTGCGGTTCTTCAAATATTAAATCAAATAGTTGTCCGTCAATGTTAATACCACGCCAACGCATAAACAACTTAAACTCTTGATCTAATTTGTCTACAATCATTGCCTGTAAACGTTTACAGTATTGATTGAAACGCCATTCTTGTATAAGAGCAGTACCCACACGCCCATCGCTTACTGCTTGAGTACCGTCGTCTAATCCGGTGGGCAGATAACTGCTGGGAATACGTAATCCACGGAATAGTTTATTGGTAAAAAACTTTAGATCAGTGATTTCGCCTAGGTTTTGACCACCTGGGAATACATCAATACTGGATCCACGCCCGTCTGCGCCTTGTGGGAAAAAGTAATCTTCCATCATGCTCAAAGGATTATATGTGGCGTCCATCATGTTAGCACCGCCACCAGTTTGTGTAGGAATTCTACGCTGATGTATTTCGTTTTTGATACGTTCTACATAGGCCATTGCCATGTGTGTTGGCATGTTACCTACGTCAATTTTGAATACTCTACGTTCTGGTGCACGTTGTACACGATAGATAATAATACTATCTTCTAGCAGTTCTTTCTGCTTAAAAACCTTAAAAACGTTCTCTAACACACTGTTACCAAAGGGCCAATATACATCCAATCCCTCTGTTAAACTGACGTGCATAATGTGTTCTGCGTTAATTGCACTTTCGTTTTGCGCATGAGTAAAACGACTTCCGCCGCTATAAGGACTGGCAGGTTGCACATATGATCCACTTGGTCCGCCCACTTGCGGGTGATTGATGTACGTGTCTGATGTTGAAACTGCTGTAACAGTTAAGTTCTGAAAGTTGGGATTAATCTCTTTAAGAATGTATTGTTCGGGCTTTTTGCCTTCTGCTTCGTTGACAATAACTTTAACTACTTTGGTCATCTCTACCCAAAACAACTTGAATGTTTCAGGGTCTCTAACAAACACTTGATCGCCATACTTGATAGTATTACGAATAATCTTAAAGATTCTTTTGTTAAGTTCATTTAATGCAACCCATTGCTGTAGCTGCTCTTTGATAATCTTGACTTCGTTGTCTGTGGGCTTTTCTTTAAAATGAATATCAAATGCAGTATTATTAGATTCATTCTTTTGAGTCATAAACTCAGCCAGTATGTCTAATGCTGCATTAATCTCTGAATCCATGTCCATTTGTTCGTACTGATTATAACGTTCAGTACGATTTGGATGCCCAATATAAACTTCTGGTAAGTTGCTTTGATAGTTGCGATAGCCAGGATCAGGTGAACGTCCTGATCCAAGTGGGCTTACGTTGCTAGGTAGATTGCTGCTTTTAAAATATTTACGCCAGGTCATAAGAGTTCCAGGATATGCTATATTTACCGCTACGAAAGCTCGTTAGCTATTCTTTCATTGACCCTGGTATTTTCGCTCATTGCATCTATTAGATCTTTGAGCTTGTCAATTTGCTCTTGCAACATGCTCTGCTGTGTTTTATTATTATCAATCAATTGATTTTTAAATTCTGTTATGGGAGTAACAAAACCAGATGGGCCGGCTAATACCTTTTCCAAAGCAGTTTGCAATGCCGTTGGTAGTTCTTCAATATTCTCGTTTGGCTTAATTGTTGCTGCTCGATCTGACGCTGCCTGTGCCTGTTGCTTAATTGATTGCAACGTTGATGCAAAGTTTTCTTGCATTTGTCCCGGAGAACGTTGGTCAGGTTGTTGTAATTGTTGAGATAGTGCAGTTAACATCGAGCTTGGTAATATTGTACCAGGCGAATCAAATACACGAAGTTCCGGACCTTCTTCGCCCACAATATAAGGCATATTGGCAGATACAGGACCACCAGCTGCACGTCGCCCTGGTGTTGCAGCAGGCTGATTACCGCTAAATGCATAACTTCGCATCCAATCGCCCAATGTTCCTTTTATTGAGTTCCATCCAAGTTCCATACCTTGCTTGACTGCCGGTACTAGATCTTTTAATAATCTGTCAACCCCACCAGAGACATCTGTTGGTCCTGATGGCACCCCCGTTATTTTAGTTGCTGCTGATTTAAGCACATCGGTGGTAAGACTAGTAGTGTTTTTAAGTAACTCTGCGTATTGCGGTAGATATTTGCTTGATAGTTCTTGTGTAAACACTCCAAACTTCTGTGTAGAATCTGCAGCATCTACCATGCTCTTGGTTAATAGATCTTGTGTTTTTACTTGTTTTTCTTGTGCTGTTATACTGTTTGATATAGTGTCTTTACCATATAACGCCGATGCTGTAGCATCGTTTATCATTTTATTAATTTCACCAAGTCCTGATGCGCCTAGCCTAGACACTTGACCAATTACTGCATTGCCTTCTTGAGCCTGACGTCTTTGCTCTTCCCCAACTTCCCTGGCATTATCACCTGTTGTTTTTAGTACTTGAGTAGTGCTGACACTTGCATCTTTGATTTGAGCAAATCCTTGCTCGTACATTGGCATTAATTTAGCATTCTGCGCCATGAATAGGTTTGTAGCACTGTCTGTAATTACTTGACCACCACTGCTTACATATTCTAAGAATCCTTTTTTAGCATAGTCCGGCATTGATGATAACGCATTTTGAAATTTTTTAATTTCCTCAGGAGTTTTTAATTGAGCCATAATATCAGCTTCCATAGAAACTTGTCTAGCTCTTTCCATTGCTGCTTTTGCGTCTTGTCCTGTTATATCTGCTAAAATTTTTAAATCTGCTGCATACTGTTTGGTGCCTTCGGCTACTTTTTTAGCATCCATATCGCGTATTTTTTCTGCGCTCATTACACCGCGTAGACTAGCTAGATAGCCGGCAGTTAGTTCTGTTTGCTCTTCAATCCCGTAGCCCATTAGCCTGAGCTCTTTTCTAAAGCTTGTGCCTCCTTTGGTGCCTTGAGCATTAAACTCATTCATGTAATTGCTATACCGTGCCAACATCAACGACCCGTCGGCTACGTTAGCACCAAACTTACCAATATCTTGTCTTGATGCTTTAATTGCAGTTGTAAATTGATCAACAGTCATACCAGCTGCAGTAGAGTACAAACGTAAATCGCTTATGCTCTCTGTGAAGCTAGCGCCCATCTTATTAAATTGACTGTAATTCTTTATAGTGCCAGTGAGTTCCTGCGCCATGTGACTGTTTAGTTCAGTCAATACTGTACCAATTATACCAGCTGATCCTTCAATGGACTTGCCAAACAGATCACCTAATTTACCTAACCCCGGCACAGAACTAACAATACCACCTGCTGCAGAACCAAAGACGCCCACACCTTTGACTGCCAACCCAATGGCCATGTTCAGTGAGTTAGCGGATTTCTGTATAGGGCTAGTAAATACATCGCCTGAAAAAATCTTGGTCCACTGAGAAATTATACTCCCAGAAACAAACAGCAGATCCTTGCCAAATTGTTGTACTTGCGCCCCCATCATGCTGAAGCCGCGATTTGTACTATCTAAGTTATCTGTTATTCTGCTGTAAAACGATGATGATGCGCTACCTGCTTGCTTGGCCGATGAAGCCATGGTGCTAAATGAAGATGTAGCATCTTCGGCGCTGGCCGATTGCTTACGCAACAGGTTTGATACGTCTGAATCAGAACGACGCTGTCGCCCAATTGCACTTTGGGTAACACTTAATAAAGCCTTCAGGGTATCTTCTTGGGCAGCATTTTGCGCCCTAACACTTCCTATTCCCGGAATGTCAACATTTACAGACATGAGTTTTTTACCTATAAATACTTAATCAATTATATTTATGGGAACTCAACACCATGGCAATTACAGCAAATAACCCACTTTTCAAGCATTTTAGACAACCTGCTATCTACTTAAAGTTACCTAGTCAGGGGCAGTACTGGGACGAATCTGCAATTGATTTACCTGCATCAGGAGAAATCCCTGTGTACCCAATGACTGTCAAAGATGAAATAACATTTAAAACCCCAGACGCCCTGATGAATGGCGAGGGCATGGTAAATGTTATACAAAGTTGTTGTCCAAGTATCAAAAACGCTTGGGCTATACCAACAATAGATCTAGATCCAATAATGATTTCTATACGTATTGCCAGTTATGGACCCAACATGGACATTACTACCAAATGCCCACATTGTGGAGAGGAAAACTTAAACACAGTTGATCTTGGTACCTTGCTTGACTCATTGCCAGCACCAGACTTTCCTGCAGTGCAAATAGGCGAGTTAACGTTTAATATCAAACCGTTGGTGTTTGAATCGTTAAACAAGGCCAATCTTTATTCGTTTGAACAGCAAAAACTAATAATGGCAATTACTAGTAGTGACCTAACCGAAGAACAAAAAATGGAACAGTTCAAAGATCTATTTCCCAAGATCACTGATTTGAATATAATGACCATTGTTAATGCTATAGAATCTATTGTAACCAAAGATGGAACTCAAGTGACCGAAGAAAAGTTCATTAAAGAATTCATTTACAACTGTGAAACTGCATTATACAATGAAATTAAAACTACAGTAGAAAATATAGCCAAAAACAACAAGCTACACCCAATGAATATAGCCTGCGAGAGTTGCACAAAACAATACACCTCAGAACTGACATTTGAAGAATCAAATTTTTTCGCCTAAGGCTTTTGGCTATGTCAAACGATGACATGGTTGATTATTTTGATAGATTAGAGAAACAGTCAAAAGCCTTAAGAGAAGAAGCTCTAAGATTTAGCTGGTATATGCGGGGTGGTCTTAATTACGAGGATGCCATGTTACTAAGTAACACTGATCGCGAACTCATCAGTAAGATAATAAAAGATAATTTAGAAACTTCCAAGAAGTCAGGAATGCCATTCTTCTAAGATGACTAACGTCATCTGTTGATTTCGCTAAAGCTCATCAACATTGTTTTTAGAGATTTCATCTAGATTCAATGGTCAGTCTTTGCCCAGGGCGGGCAAAAAATAAATGTACTTCATCTGAGTTAGCACAGTCACTAGTATTAGAGCATTACAGAGGCGGTTGTCCTGTACCTCGAGCTCCGTTCTTGTACAACGGCGGTTTACACAATAGATACTAGCCTACCGTATAAACGTGTAGCATCGCTGCTACGTCTTTCTAGCCATATTATCCTATTCAAACAACTAAATCGCGGCGTTTGCGATCTTCATCCCGGGGGGTAGTAGTTGAGTGCTTCTTGCAGCGAGAAGGCTTCCATCCCTGTGTATTTCTACCAGGTATAGGGCACACGATGTTAGCTTGTGCTAGCTTAACTGCCTAACTTGTTTTTTATGTGGGAGCCATGGACACGAACGCTGATCTGTCCGTTATAATACGCATCTGATTCTAAGACTTGATGTCTAAATTGTTCTCGCGCCTCGATGTAGGAGCATTCTGCTTTTGATTTACAATAAAATAGTATTTCTCTTTTAAACTTATCGGGGCCTAGTGTGTCTATATCTCGTTTTAATTCTTCGTTTGAGCCATAATATAATTGCCAATCTGAATCTATTTTACTTCTAATCTTCTTACGTTTTTTGTTACCATTTTTGAGCTTGACTACTTTGTAGGTAGTTTTTGAAAATTTGGCTAATTTTTTACCTATGTATTTACGTCCAGATGCTGTATTTGTTATCAAATACACAAATCCCACGCAATCTTCAGGAAGTGACTCCACTAAAGTGGATTCGAATAGCCATGACATACAGCATTAATTATGCCTTGTAGTCAAGGTTACAATAAAATGTTATTTCTTCTATACAAGTATTTGGGTCTAAAGTTTGGGCATATTTAACAAAATTAGACACATCGTGTAACTGGATACCATTACCAGTCCATGAGGTACGACTGCGACTAAGTTCAGTGTCTAGTCTATCCAAGGTAAGCAATGTGGTTTTAAACGGTACCAAATTGGTTTTAAAGGCCTGTGTGCCCTGCTTGCTGGCATGCTCTAGTGCAGCCTTGGAGATTCGATATGTTTCAAATCTAGGCTCTGGACTAACAATATGTTTTCCGCCAACACTGCCTACGTTAAAAATATATCCAGCTTTTCCTACCAACTTCCATTTATCGTATATTGCCATGTACAAATTAGTTTGTGCAAAGTTTGCCCATGATTCTTGCGGCGGACCATCAAATGCATTATTAACAAACACGTCATACATGATGCTTTTGTCAGCAATCTCTTTAATGTTTTTTGTGATATCATAGCCATTTTCACGACTAAGATTATCAGCTCCGAAAGTTTCAACTAGATGTTTACCTAGTCCTCTGTTACCACCTGTAACTAACATTGTCATCTAATAGATCCTCCTTGATCCCATACTTTAGTAAACTTTTCGCCACATGTCATAGCGCATTCCATAATTTTATTTGGCCCGGTCCAACGATCAGTAAGCTCATTCCAGAACTTAGATTTAAAGATATTTTCTAAATTATTTTTGTTTACGTCAAGTTCGCTTCTGTAACGCAATACAAATTCACTAACTTGATTATCTCCTCTGTCATCAAAGCTGGCTGAGTTTGCCCCAGGCAAATGCAATCTATCACGAAACCTAGCATCGTACATGTTGTGTTCAAAGAAGTTACAAGGCAATACCAATCCTTCGGCAGTAACAACAACTTTATTCCCTAGCAACGCATCGCACTTGATTGCAGTTTGCTTGAGATACTCTCTAAAACTTCCGTGTATCTTTTTCAATACTTCTATTTTTTGTACACTGGGATTACGCCATTCTTTGTTAGTGGGTTCCTCTAACATGTATTCATGATTTTTGTTTTTATCAAGTACAGGCCAATACGGGTATGCTGTTGCATGCGTATGATTATAAAAGCGGCCGGTCTTTCTTGCAAGAAAATTAAAAAAGCCATATTCCGCACTTAACTGCCTTGCTTGTTCAACTTGATGTTCGTTGTGTTTAAAAACAATAAAATTCCACTGTGCTCGACCACCTGCACCAATATATGCTCTGGCATTACGCATAGCAACAGTGTATTTTACATTGCGTCTGTACAAGTGTAAAGTGTCTTCTAGTCCGTCAAATCCAAAATCAATTTGACCGTATCCGTTCATTATAGCGGCAATCTCTGCCCAATACGCCTCGTCATGCACTCCACCGTTGGTATGAATATACAACCACAGTGTGGGATTTTTACGTCTGAAGTCTTGCAGTATGCCCAAGAAGTCAGGGTGCATGACGGGATCACCGTAACTACCACAAAAGAATATTTGTCTAAGTTTACCGCAATGTTCGGCACTAAATGCTGCATCAATGGCAGCACGATCTAAATGCACCAACGGCATATAAGGATTAATACCTGATCCTTGTATGTTTCTTGGACATTGAGGGCAAGCGGCATTACAATATGTTGTAATTTCAATTTGATACTCGTCGATGCTTTCAAAATTAAACAATATCTACGTCCGTGTTATAACTAGTAAACCCGTTTTCTTTAACAACACTTAGCACATTGTTCACACGTCCGGCCAGTTCGTCCTTGTGCGACACTAACCAAACACTACGATTGCCTTCACGACTCATTTTCTTTAAGATAGCCAAACTGTTTTCTACGCCCGAACTATCCATGCCAGTGTCAATGACCTCATCTATAAACAACAAATTGATTTGTTGATTTTGACTTTCCCATACATCACGAAATGCCCAACTTAGACTTAGTATTAATCTGTTACGTTCGCCGCGACTCAAGTTATCAAAGTCTAGTTCACGACCCAATTCTTCAATACTGACTGTCAAGTCATTTAAGAATTTTACAGTATGTGGTAAGCCAATACGATCCAAGTACTGTCCTAGTCTAGCATTTAAGTAACTTAAATTTTGATCAATAATACGTTTACGTATAAAGCTATCTTTGTTAGTCAACAGTTTAAGCAAGAAGTCTTGATGTTCCTTGACATTAGATAACTCGTTAATTGAATCATAGTTAACTTCCTCTAGTGCCTGTGTTTCCATTTCTGTGATCTGTTCGGCATATGGATCTATTTCTGCTCTCTTAGCAGTTAATTGTTCTTGTAAATTACTAATACTGTTGCGATGGTTAATTGCATCTTCTTTATTGTCGTAAAACACCTGTGGAATAGGACCAGGTTCTCCTAGCTCGGCTAGTTTATCAACATGCTCTTCAAGTTGTGATATATTGGCGATATACTGTAAACTTGTTTCCTTCATTGTAGTACGTTTTTCGTTAAGCACCTGTTCGTGTTTTTCATCATGCATAGTTTGCCCACAGGCATAACACTCGTGTTTTTCTAGTTTTTCTATTTCTGATTTTAGCTTGTCAAGAACTTTAAGTATTCGAACTTGTTCTTGCTCGCAGGCAATTTTCCATTTATTAAGTTCAGCAGCAGCTTTAGCTAACTCAGTCTGTGTGTGTAATGCATCATGTGCAGCAAGTTCTGCAGCAATATCAATCTCACTTAGTGCAGACAATGCAGTTTCAAGTTTATTAATGTCCTCAATATGCTTGGTAATCCAAAGCATTTGTCTACGTTTAGTTGCCTCAATTTGTTCTTGCACACGAGCATTTGCGTCTGTTACTGCCTTGATACGATACTCTTCAGCAGTAATAGCATCCTTGGTTGCTTTTAATTGTTCTTTAAGCAAATCTGCTTTTTCACTTAGCACGGTAATGCCAAGTAACTGTTCAATGATAGTACGTTGATCGTTAGCTTTAAGTGCAAGGAACGGTTCAGTATAAGTGTTAAGAGCCACGATATGCTTAAACATGTCGTGACTCATACCAAGCATGCGCTCTATTGCGGCCTGCGTCTCTCTACTGTCTCCTTGACTTTCATCTGTAATCTGTTGTTCTTGATCTCCAATGTAAAATGCCATTGTATTTGGACGACGCCCGCGTTCAATTCGGTAGTCTGTTCCATTGCTTTCAAATTCAATTGTGACCAACATGTTCTTACCATTTGTTTTATTGATAAGATTGTCTTTTTTAATGTTCGTAAGAGCTGCCCCGTATAATGCATATGATAAAGCATTAATAATTGTAGTTTTGCCTGTACCATTACGTGCTCCTGTGTCGTCGCCGCCTAGATCCAAATTTTGTCCCAAGACTAAAGTCAAGTCTTTACGGTCAAATTGAACTGCTTGGGTAGCATTGCCCACGCTCATAAAGTTTTTTACAGATAGTGTTTTTATTTTAAACATAGGTTCTTATGATAACACAACATCCTTGGATTTTGCAAGCATCTTATTGATTTTATCCAAAGCTTCTGGATAGCAGACACTTGCAATTGTTTTTGCTAGAAAAAATTGATAACTTAAACACGGAACAGTATTTGTATGATCATGAAACTGATAATGTTCGGAATTTGGGTAGGCACTATACAAATCGCCGTCGAGGTCATAAATGATACTGTCTAACAATTCTTTTTGTTTATCGTTCCACAGAATTGAATATCCTTGGAATACATGTAAGTCAATATCAAATTGATCACACAGGTGTTTTAATAATAACAATTTACACACAAGATCTTCAGTTTCCAAGTTTGGACTAGACAGCCATTTATAATATAGTTGCTTACTTAAATGAGTATCACTAACACTACTTGGCCATACATTTTGATAGACAAAATTCCTAATAGGATCGTTGATAACTAGTTCTGCATGTCTTTCATCGTTTACTTCAACATCCAATTTTCCTAAACCAGTAAGTTGTATAATTACTGTATCGTAACGATTGGCCCATAGCTCTAAAATTACTTTGTTAAGTATCCATTGGTTGCTAACTGCAGGTCCTCCAACGTCTGTCATTTTGATGCCAGCTACCTTAAAAATATTAGCCCAAGTTTTTCTTTCTTGGCCACTAAAACTAAGGCCGCAACCGCTAACTAAAATTTTTTTGTTTAATTTGGACATTTGCAATATCAAGATGATTGATTACATTGTTGTGTTGTTGCTCTGGACAAAAAGAACAAACTGACTCGGGTTTTCCAATATTGTCTACAAATAGACTTAGATCGTCATTGACGTCATATCCGGTATAATTCATATGAGCGTGTTTAGCGATATCAATTATGTTTGCCACTGGCGGGCACTTATATAACTTGCCTTTAAACAAAATAGGAGTAGATGGAGATCCGCAAATTTTATGAGATTCTGCTGGATCGCTGTTCCATCCAACAATCGTTTTATTATCTAAGCGGTACGGGATTACAAAATCCTTAAAGATACTTTTATAAATTGTTAAATCTTCGTTGACCCATTCTATTTGCTTGTGATGTTCTCCGCCAATTTGATTAACTTTCCAACTCTTTCTGTGCAGTAAAATTTTTTTAATCTTGTCATTGATAATAGATTCATGATCTTTGCGATGCACACTGACTTGTATTTCAAAGTTTTTTATATTAAAAAAAGCGTCACTATCAAAGTTATCTAACAAGTAACCGTTAGTAATTAATCTAATTTTACATGTAGGCCACTGCTGTCGTACATATAAACAAATTTCAATCAGGCCAGGGTGCAAACACGGTTCTCCTCCAAAAATAGCAACAACTTGTGGTTGAAGTTTGGTACTCCAGATATCAATCCAACTTTTAATATCGTCGTAAGGTGCTATTCCGTTTCTTTTAAAATCGCTCAAACTTATACATCCTGCACACGATATGTTACAGGAATATGCAATCATTAGATCAAGTCTTGGAACAATAAGCATCGTAATCTTGTTTGTATTTGTCTAACCAATTATCGTCAATACTAATTTTAAATATATTTTTTAAATTTATTTTAATTTGCTCTGTGTTGTAAAACAAATCTTCATATGGAATTATTAAATCATACTCAAAGTCCGGTTCTGGTTCTTTAAAAGACATGAACTGATCAATGTATGTTTTTTTACTTTCCTCTGTTGGCTCAATACCTTTTGATAACAGAATAAGACTTAGTCCATCCATATTTCTTCGTACACGACGCACCCAGTCATTGTTAGAGTTACCTCGCATAAGCATGTTCACTTCACCAACAAAATGTGCGTCAGTTGGCATGGGGGCTAATTTAGTCTTGATTATTTGTTGATGTTTTAGATATTGCCATAAACTCTCATCAGTTGGGCTAGCAATTCTTATACTATTAATATTTCCTAATAGTTCTTTTGCTAACAGACTAGTTCTATGAGCAGGAACTAAGTCAAACAAGGTTGGGTGTGCTTCTAAGTATTTAGGCTGTGGTATAGTCTTTAAAAATTCCTGACCAAATAGGTCTACTATTTTAGTACGAGCGTTTTGAAATGTAATGCTATCTAATTTGCGACATTGAACACTGTGGCTTAACTTGGCACAAAAATATTCTCCACCTGCCCCTTGGTCGTAATCCACAAATAAAAATGGCATATTACTCTCGGTACAAGTCTAACGTGATACAATGAAGACCGCCATCAACAAAAAATCTATGCCTCCAGGGCACAACAATACATTCAATATTGTGTTCTTTTAGTGCTGTTTTAATCTTGGGTGTAATGTTTGAAACACAAATAGTATTTTCGTCCAATGCTAGCACGTTGACATCAAAAATAGACTCTGCAACATACCCAAGCCACGGCTTAAGATACGATTCGACATAGGTAATAAGATTATGATTATGCTCCTCCCCGGCAAGCCACCAGGCACCGGATACCTTTTGTTTCATTACATTGAATTCGTTAATTTGATCTTGATACGATTCCGGAGGAACTTTAATAACTGTGTATCCTGGGAAATACTGTTGATAATCAATTAATGGGTCAATACCTAGTATAACATTGTTGCCTAATACAGCAAAACAACCATCAATGTGCCCTGCGTCAATGGTAAACTGTGAAATTGGTCGACGGTCATTAATTTTTGCTGCAAGCCATTCTGCGTAGTTGCAGTATTCGTTTGTTCCTAATACTATACGATCCTCTAAATTAATTACATTAGGACCTTGCATTGGGCCTATGTTATTTTGGGTATACTCTAACACCTCTTTAAAAGATTCCATTTCTGCAACAATGTCGGGGATAGTAGATCTAGTGCCCTGTACATAATCTTGGTAATGCGGCCAATCTGCTCCTTCGAGGACTTGATATTTGCTTCTTGAATGCCAGGTATTTGTATTAGGATTAAAGTTATCTTTTATTGCTGCTGACATTGATGCAGTATAAAATTCTTCATTGGGTTTTTGTAAATTTACTATGTTTGAACAATAGTTTTTTAATACCTGGTTAACGCTGTTTAAATAATCGCCGTTAAACTGATACATTGTGTCACCAATTACACAATGTGTGTTTCTAACCTGTAACGGAGGAAGATATACATTATCCACATCAAATTGACCTAGCGGCTGTTCTGCTCGAATAACTTTGCAACCAAAATTTTTCAAAACACGATCAAATGCCTCAAGATCTTCGTTGATCTCGCTGGCCATACGCATCAATGGTTCTCTGACTGCTGCATCCTTGATGCTAGAAAAAAATTCAGGATAAAAGTAAGATCCTAGCATCACTGATCGAAGCCTACCAAACGTGTTAAATTTTTTATAGGAATTCATTAAAGGTTCCTGTAGATATCTAATAATAGATTAGGATTATACTGTCTTGTGTCAATATTGGTTAATTGGTTTACTACAATAGAGTCAACGCTTTCAAACATGATATTACCTTGGGTATCAAAGTTGATATCATCGTTGGTAATTTTTTGTGGGATGAGAGTAATCTCTCTCAGTTTGTATGTATTTACAAAAGTTTCTTTAATAAAGGTGGCTTCTTCGTAGCTGATGTCCACATCAAGATTGACCCGTACATGCATACCCGGATGCAACATAGTTTCAGTATGCTGCAATACGTCACTTAATTGATAAACACGATACCTAGGTTGGTCGGGCCAAGCATGATATTCTGGCTCCTTGCCCCATTCCATGGTCATCATGCCGCGTTCGTCGTCGCCGTTGTCGGCATAGTTGTGCGGAAAGCAATTGCCAATGTAAGTAATATTGTTTGCTGTTTGGCGTTTGTGAAAGTGACCAGTAAACACATGCTCAAAGCCCGCAAAGTCACCTCTGGCAATTTCACCGTGATCCGGCATCTGTACCATGGCATTCATATAGTAGCCGGGCAATTCAAAGTGCCCAAACATGTACTTGCCTTTTAGCTTTGGAATGCGCTTATGGTCATCGCCTACAAGCCATGGGGCCACAACAACATCACCGTCGTGTAGCCAATCATTACAAATGACCACATTCGGTAAATGTTTAGCCCACTCAACACTTTGGACATCACGCTTGTCACGATAATATAAGTCATGATTGCCAGGAATGAAAAACACACGATCGAAGTTGTCGTTGAGATGTTCCAAAGCACGGAGACTATAGTTAAGAGTGACAATATTGATACTAGCACGATTGTTATGCCAATCTCCAAGAAAAAACGCTGTTTCACATCCTTCCTCCTTTGCTTTAGCAGTAAACCATTTGATAAAGTTTAAACAATCGTCGTTGTGTGTTTGGCTGTTACTTTTTAGTCCAAAATGAATATCAGTGCAGACTGCCACTTTGCGAAATAAATTTGTCATCTTACTAGTTTACACTATTGCTATCAACAAAGTCAAATTCATTCGTCGGTAAAATCTCCAGATGGAGCAGCACCGCCCCACGAACTCATTCCTTGTCTAGTATAACTTGGAGTTAGTCCATTCATCTCTAGGATATCGTCTCTAAGATTTTGATTACGCTTTTCAATATTGAGTACTCTAGTGAAGCTATTAGTGATAGCAGCAGTATAGTAAGCAAAAGGATTTTGAGATTTACTTTCATCAAATTGGAGCCCGATCTGTGATAATTGCAACAATGCCTGAGAGCGCATCTCATCATTATATGTGTAACCACGCCAGTTTGATCGGGTAGCATAACGCTCGCATAGTTTCATGAACATATGAGCCAGCTTCTTGGTCATTGTTCCGTGATCCTTGCAGAACTCTCCGGATTCAATATCACCCTGCCAATGACTTTTGCCTACACAGTAAGGCTTACCAGCTTCATCTATTTTATAATGGTGAAACGGAGGAAAGTTACATTTGGTGTATTTAGTAGGAGCAACAATCTCTATACCATCGTCGTCGTATTCGGTAATTACTGGTTCATCATCTAGTATTACGCCCGCCTTTTTCTTTTTGGTAGTATCCATTGGTATATGATCCCATGTCATTATTCTGAATACTACATCTGTATCAGCTAGTTTAGTATATTTGACTGAAAAATCATCTAATTTTAACTTTTCTGTTGTAGCTGCTTGTGCAAGATCATATGCTGCTCTACCTAAACGTTCTGCCCTGAGCTTACGACCTTCTAGTGTATTTTTCTTGTTTATTTTGTCTACACTAGGCAAGATTATATCATAAAACCCATCTTCTGGGGACAAGAAGCTACAATAAGTGGTTTTACTTTTATGTATTTCTTTAAGAATATCTCGGTTATTTAGATAGTTGTGTTTCATTTTAATCCTTTAAATATGTAGTTAATTTAGCAAATAAATAATAAAATAGCAAGAGGAATTTATATGCCAGTAGTAATGAGTGGTAACGATAAAATTGGGTATAGCCCAACAAACATGCGTACCCGCACCGATGATGAAATTGCCGCAGACAATGCCCGGAACCCATTTAATGGTGCTCCTAGGTCCAGCGCCACTAGCAGTGGTACTGGAGATCCTGCAGCAGCAAGACGGGCGTTAGCCGGACTTGGAGTAGGTGGCGACATGCTACCAAACTCACAGTCACTGGGTCTGCCGGGCAGTACTGATAACGTCAAGTTTGGTGATGCAGGTGGCGGGCAGAGTGGAGAAGATTGGCGTATTCGCGTAAGCATAAGTCCTAATGCAGGTATTTTATACAGGGCCGAAGGTGATGCTGGTATATTAAGTGTACTCAAAAACACAGATGGGGTTATCTTTCCTTATGTTCCTACTGTTACTGTGTCGCACTCTGCTAGATACAGCCCGCAAAGTTTAACGCACACAAACTATACAAACTATTTTTATGAAGCCAGTGAAGTACAATCATTGTCTGTCAGTGGCGAATTTACTGTGCAAAATAGTCATGAAGCACTTTACTTTCTTGCAGCAATTTACTTTTTTAGAGCAACAACTAAAATGTTCTATGGGCAAAGTGGTGCTTACCAAGGAGCCCCGCCACCAATGGTTTACCTTGACGGATATGGCGCACATTATTTACCGCATGTTCCTTGTGTAGTAACAGGATTCACTCATACAATGCCAGCTGATGTTGACTACTTAGAAGTAACAGTTCAACGACCAGGCGAAACTAAAACTACTAGTGCCACCACTCCCGGATCAGCTGATTCAGGCGGAGTAGGTATTAAGTTACCAGGTAGCAATAACTCAAACACCATTACAACTACATCAGTTAATAAATTTACTACACGAGTGCCTACTACTAGTACAATTAGTTTAACACTACAACCAGTATACAGTAGAGCTAAACAACGAACGTTTGACTACGGTGCATTTGCTCGTGGAGATCTTATATCTAAAGGAATACTATAATATGAGTAAAGTTGCATATTCCTCAACTAGTCCTTATTCTCAAACTAGATCTTTTGGGAATTTTTTAGATGTAATGATCAATAGACCTATAACTACCAATGTTGATGATGTGCTATACTCTATAGACAAAGTATATGAATATCGTCCTGACATGTTAGCGTATGACCTATACGGCGAAAGTTCGCTATGGTGGGTATTTGCTCAAAGAAATCCCAATGTACTTAAAGATCCTTTGTTTGATTTTCGTGCAGGTGTTCAAATTTATATTCCTAAGAAAGCTACCTTGCAAGCAGACCTAGGAGTATAACCGGTGGCAGACAATCCATTAAAGTATGATCCAGTAAAAGCAGCCAAGGCCAGTTCACTGATAAAACAGGGATTCACCGAGGATCAAGCCTTTGACAAAGCAGGCATCACTGAAGCTGAATACGGAACATACTCAATCGATGATGTTCCGGGTAGCCCAACACGAGGCCAGGTTGTTAAAGGGCCTGGCGGCAACGACTACACGGACGAGCAAGCAGCACAAAATAAAGCCAACAGTGATGCAGCAAAGCAATCATGGGTTGACAAAGAAGTAGAAGCCGAAACCACTGGACCGGTAGAAACTAGAACAACATCATCGGTAGTAACTACCGGCGGCGCCGAGCGTGTTACAAAAATGACTCCAGAGATGGCAGACTGGAGCGATAAATCTAGAAGTGCCGAGTCTGCCGATGCTGCTGCTACACAATCAGCAAAAGAAGAATATCTTAGAACAAAAGGTCTTGATGGCGCATCGCCGACTGCACGAAGAGCGGCATTACGCGAAGCCGAAGCCAATGGTACTAACTTTGAAGTAACTTCAAATAAAGATGCATTGGGGGATCCCCCAAAGAATCAATATACAACAGAAACTATACAACCAAATGCTACTGGCGATCAAACTCCCAACGACGGAACACAAACGGCTGATCAAGCTGCAAAAAGTTCAGCAGCCGGTCAATCAGCCGAAGACAAAGTAAAAAATGATTCACCACCTGGAACAACTGCAGAAAAACTCAGTGATGCAGAAGCAGCCAAGGCCGGCGGAGATAACAATGCAGCAGCAAGTACCAGTGGTGATTCAACTGCATCCACAGCAACTCCTGGTAAAGAGAATAACTTAGCCGCAGGCAACAACACAGCATCAGTTGTTGCTGCACAACAGAACAGTATAACCGGAGCCAGTAGCAATTCGGCTACTAAAGCAGAACAAAATGCAAATGCCAAACAAGAAGAGTTGTCAACAATCATATCTTCGTTGTATAAAAATAAACTGCATGAGTACACAGGATACACATATCGAGTAACATTGTTTCTGTTAACCAAAGAAGATTATCAAGCAATGACTGATAATCCCACAACATTTGAACCCAAGCATAGTTTAATAAGTGGAGGCGGTGGATACGCAACAGATTCTAAAGTAACTACAACTAGAACAGAAACTGGGTTTGGTGGATACCTAGACGATACTAAAACTACCAAAGGCAGACACCCTGATTTCCAAGAAGACTTTTTTATTGAGAATTTAAGTATACAAACTGTTGTGGGCCTTAATGCAAAAACAAAAGCCAGCAATGCAATTGATATAAGTTTTAGTATCATCGAACCATATGGAATGACTCTACTAGATCGATTGCTTAGTGCATGTGAAGTAACAGCAAAATGTTCTAACTATATAGATCAACCTTATCTATTAGAAATAGATTTCCTATCTAACGTAGAAGAACAAAATCGCACAGATGCTTCCCGACCAAAAGGAATTTTGATTGACAGAAAACGAATAGCAACAAAATTCATTGAAATGAAAATCAAACCGGGAGGTGGTGGTACGGAATATCGAATCAAAGCCACACCGTACAATCACAGTGCATTTTCCCAATCGGCTGCTGCACTTCCTATTAATTTAGCGGTGGAAGCTTCCACTGTGGGGGATTTTTTTAATAGTGACAGCGAGGCAGAAAAAATATTTGGTAAAGGTGTAGCAGTCAATGCAGAACGCATTGAAGGGGAATTGGAAAAATGGGTACAAGCCAATACCATTGTGTTTGCCAACATTAAACCCACCCCTGCACAAATACAGGCTAAAAAGAATGAAATAGAAACGTCATTGGGGTATACAACCAATAGTTTACCTGCAGCCTACAACGAATACATGCGCAGCATTAGTACCAAAGGTAAACTTTTTACGTACCCTCAGACATTGATTTCTTTTAACATAGATCCTTTATTTGTTAACTCTCCTATAGTAGATCCGGACAAGACAGAAGTATCGTCGCAGCCAATGATCAAGTCATTGGAAGGGATCAGTGTAACTATTCCAGGATATCAGAATCCCAATTTTAAAACAAAGCAAATATATAATATTCATGCAGGCACTGACATAGTTAACATAATTGATCGTATTATGCAATCTAGCAAATACATTAAAGATCAGGTCCTGAACGCAACAAGAATTCAAGAAATTAGTAATAATGCAAGAGGGTCTGATGCTACGCAAACTGACGAATACAAGTACCTAGACTGGTATAAAATTGTGCCACAAGTAAAATTACTAAATTTTGATGAAAGTAGAAATGCTTATAGCAAACAGATTATCTATAATGTTGTGCCATTTAAAACAGCCAACTCCTATCATCCTGATTTTAAGAAAACAAAAGTTAGTAAAAATAAGATCGCCAGATCTTATCAGTACTTGTACACAGGAAAAAATGAAGACATTATTAGTGTAGATATAGACTTTGACACAAGTTTCTACACCCAATTGACTACATTCCAAGAAAATAAACGTCGTTCAGGCAGCAATTACCTTTCCAATAGTCCATTTTTAAATCCTGTACAAGCACGAGATGGAGCAGAGAACAACAGAACACAAGATATTCCTGTACAATATAATGCCATTGGGTCCGAACAGCAAGGATCCAACAGTTTTAATAGAGGAAAAGATCCCAACGATCAAGCTGTAGCATCTTTAGCCAAGAGTATCTACACTAACAGTCGCGGCGACATGCTAAACATTAAATTAAAAATTGTAGGAGATCCGGGATTTATTAAACAAGACGATGTTTATTATAATCCATCCAGTTTGGACTATAAACAGTTTACCAAAGGATCAACCAGCGGTGGCGAAACAGTGGCTATAAATCAATCAACTGGACAAATATTGTTTGATCAGGAACAAATTTATGTACAATTTATAACTAAAAATGCAGTTGACATTGACGATAACACTGGCATCACCAATAAACAGATTAAACTATCCAATGGTAGGACTACTAATAGTTCCTTTAGCGGAGTCTATAAAGTACTAACTGTTCGAAGCGAACTAGCCAGGGGAAAATTTGAACAAACGTTAGACTTAATTAAAATGCCAAACGACATTATGTTTGACGACCAGCCCAAGACTAGCGAATCTGTTTCAGTCACGAAACCAATTAATACAGTACAATCAAATCAAACCGTAGATAACGCACCTGCACCACCACCTGCACCACCTGCAGAAAGCCCAGCAACAGCACCGTCGGCTGCATTGAAAGAGGCCGGAAATTCACCAGCAGTAAATCCAGTGGTTATTGACCCCGGTGACGGTTCACCGGTTAGACTGGCGCAACCTTCAACTGCTGCACCATCAAATGTAAATGATTCTCAAATTGAGTCCCAGCAAACTTCATCTGATGACAGTGTTACTAAGTTTAAGGAAGATATAGTAAAAGCATACAATAACCTTGTTGGCATTTTTAAAAATGTTAACACAGTAGAAGAATATAATAGATATATTCCTAGGGCCAATAGGGCATGGAATGCAATAACTGGTCAAATTGAAAAAATAGCCACCGATGCAGGTGATCCAACATTGAAAACAACACTGGATGAATTTGTACAACCGTACAGAGACAAACTAAACGCTCTTAACGCAACCAAACGGGCAGAACTCAAATAAGGTATAGTAAAAAATGGCAATCGATAAACGTAGCGGAGGAGCAGCACCTAAATGGGCCAGTAGGGAAAGTACCCCGGGTGTTAAAATTGACTCTGGCCCGTTCGTGGGGGTTATTAAAAATAATGCTGACCCGTCAAGGCAGGGTAGATTACAAGTGTGGATACCAGATTTAGGCGGCGAAGAATCAGTAGAAGCAAACTGGTATACGGTAAATTATGCAAGTCCTTTCTTTGGGAGTACACAAGGATCTCCGGGCAATACACAAGGATACGGCCAGCAAACATATGGATTTTGGGCAGTTCCTCCGGACGTTAATAATCTTGTTCTAGTAACGTTTGTGATGGGAGATGCAAGTCGCGGATATTGGTTCGCCTGTATACCAAATACGCCAACTCAATCAATGGTTCCTGGTATAAGCAGACCTTTCACCAACCGAACACAAGTTAGTAATTCATTTGGTACAAATAGGAACATACCTAGCCCTGATGTATATCTTCCTGCCAATGAAGTCAACCTTGAGAGTTCAGGTAGAGACAAAGATCCCAATTATCTCAATTTGTCTCGCTACATTCTAGATTATCAGGCTAATATTGTTTGTGAACAAGGATTAGAAACAGATCCTTTAAGAGGTACAATCACTAGTAGCAGTCAGAGAGAAAGCCCCAGTCAAGTGATAGGAATTTCAACTCCAGGTAGGACTACTACAGACACAGCAGATTTAGCTCCAGGCGCACTTGATGGTAAAATCAATCAAGGCAAAGACGGAATCACAATCAAAGAGCTACAAAATTATCCATTCCGCAAAGGTGGTCATAGTTTTGTAATGGACGACGGTGACGTGTATGGTGACAGCAGATTAGTTAGATTACGCAGTTCAGGTGGGCATCAGATTCTAATGCACGACAGTTCAAACGTGATGTATATTTCAAATAGCTTGGGTACCTCATGGATCGAACTTACTCCAGCAGGCCACATTAACATTTACAGCGGTGATAGTGTCAACATAAGGTCTGAGTTTGATCTAAACTTTCACGCCGACGGTAATGTTAATATACACGCAGGTGACACACTTAAAATGTATGCAGGATCAACTATTCATTCGCAAACAAAAATACAATTAACTAAAGCCGACGATTATTATAATATCAACGCAGGTGTAGTAGGTATTAAATCAGGTGGTAAGATGGATTTACAGTCTATATCAGGCAGCTGGCAAACATCAAATTTGACTAATTTTAATTTTGGTAGTTTTCAAATGCGTACAGTCAATGAGTGCGTAATTAGTTCTGCTACTAATGCAAGTACTGGTACTGTCAGTGGATGGAAGTCCACTGGAGAATTATGGCTTAAAGGAGACAAGGTTTATCTGAATACATCAGGTAAAGTACCAATCACTCCAAGTACTCCTGAACCTCCGGATATTAATCCTAATATGTTATTGTACAAACAGCAAGGCGTAAATTTTAACGAAACTACCAAGCGTTGGGCACAGGAAGCAGGCAAATTTGAAAGTATTGCTCCTTATGCACCAACACATGAGCCATGGACTAGACAGTCAGGTGCGTTAAAAAATGCCGATGGTACAGTAAACGCACAAAAAGCACAGGGATAATAAATGCCAATTAATGTAACAGAACTTGTTCAAAAAGCGACTGATATTGGTAAATCAGTTACTGGTATTTTGCCTGGAGTGACTACCGCTAATACCACTGCCGCTAACACTACCTCCAACACCACTACTACCGCTAACAGTACAACATCTAAAGTAACCAGTGGAATTGAAAAAGCACAAAATCAACCATTTACTGCAGGAGCGTCTCGCGATATTTTATCAACTACTGATGCACCATCTGGAGTACCAACTCCCAAGATTAATGCAAAAATCCCGCAGTTGTTACAGAATGATGTACGTGCTCTTATGCTACAAATTGCACACATGGAAACACAAAATGATCAGACTTTTGTAAGTTCAGGGAAAGTGGGAAGATATGCTGTACATAAAAAAACGTTAATTAATTACGGCTACCTTGACAAGGGTGGAGCAACGTATACAGGAAAAGATGGCATTAAGACTGAAATTGATTTTATATACGATACAAATGTGCAAGATAGAATAATGGAACGATATATTCTTGATCAATACAAAGCACTTATTAAGGTTAATGCAATTAAAGAAAATGATAAAAAAGAAGTTGTATCCGGAATGGTAGCTGTAGCGTATAAATTTCAAGACGCAACTCCAGGGGCATCAAGTGCCAAGGATGCGCTTGGGTTATTGACCGGCGGTGAAACCAGTTCTTTAGTTACATCATCATTGGGATTAGCAACATCATTATCGGAGAATCTAAACCCGTTAAGTGGGGCATCAGCAAGTTCAATACAGAGCTCATTTGAAAACAGTGGCTTAACATCTGCAGCACAAAGTATTGTTAGCGCAAATCCAGTTGGTAGTCTTGATCCTAGCAAGATACAAGGTAGTGCAGTGGCAACTAAAGCTCAGACATTAACGACTACTGCCGCAACAGCAGTCGAATCTGTTAAAAAGACATTAGTTCCCGAAGCAAACAACTTACAAGCTCAAGCTAAAAAAATAGCGGCACAAGCCGATATAAACAAATTAAAATCCTCGGCCAGCGATTTTGCCACTTCCATTCCTGCAAATGCAGCAAAAGATTGGAGAAACAACGGAACAGGCAGTGCAGAAACATACTTTAACGCTGGGAAATATGCTATTGTTTCCTTGGGAGCCGATGTAAAAGTTAATCCAGAAGACTACTAAAATGGGTAAATAATACTATGACTACAAAATACAAAGGATTTAGCACAATTGATCAAACTAAAAAGTATAGATTGACAGATCTAGACTTAGTGAAGCGCGATCTTTTAAATCATTTTAGTATTCGTAAAGGCGAAAAATTAATGAACCCAAACTTTGGAAGTATAATTTGGAACATGCTGTTTGAGCCATTGACTGCTGATGTTAAATCTACCATAGTGGATGATGTTAAACGAATAATCAATTACGATCCACGCCTTAGTGTAGATAATGTCATAATAGATGAGCTTGATTATGGTCTACAAATACAAATTGATTTAACTTATTTGCCCGGGAATTACGTTAACAGCTTACGACTAGAATTCAATAACCAATCTAATTCATTGAATGTTTCATAATAGTACCTGTTTTTAATACAGATAAATATTAAACAACAGGTATATTATGGCGATTACTACAAGACAAACCAGTTTACTAGTCCAACAGGATTGGACCAAGATTTATCAAACCTTCAGGGAAGCAGATTTCCAGAGCTTTGATTTTGAGACCTTACGTAAGTCAATGATTGAGTACTTGCGTACCTACTACCCAGAAGACTTCAACGACTTTACTGAAAGTTCAGAGTATATTGCTCTCATTGATCTTATTGCGTTTTTAGGACAAAGTTTGGCATTCAGGACAGATCTAAATGCTCGAGAAAATTTTTTAGACACAGCCGAGCGTAGAGATTCAATTTTAAAACTAGCCAGACTGGTAAGTTATAACCCAAAAAGAAGTATTCCGTCAAATGGATTATTAAAATTCAATAGTGTATCAACATCTGAAACAGTGTTTGATAGCACCGGCACAAATTTAAGCAACTTAAATATCACATGGAATGACACAACTAACGAAAATTGGTTAGAACAGTTCACAGGCATATTAAACGCAGCATTGGTAAGCACTCAAGCAATAGGAAAACCTGGTGCTAGTCAAGCACTAAATGGTATCAAAACTGATGAATACACAGTGGACATCATTAACGGTATAAGTCCAATATATCCCTTTACTGCAAGTATTGCGGGAGTTAGTTATCCTTTTGAAATAGTAAGCCCCACCTCATCTGGCAGCACTTATATATACGAACAGACACCCAAGCCATTGGGTCTCTTTAATTTTTTATATCGTAACGATAATCAAGGCAATGGATCCAATAACACCGGCTATTTTTTATACTTTAAACAAGGCGAAATAAAAAGTTTAGACTTCAGTATCACTGACAGTCTTCCTAATCGTATTGTTAATGTGAACTTTGATAATATTAACAATAATGATGTTTGGTTGTTTAGTTTAAATTCTAGCGGAGCTCCTGACACACTATGGAATAAAGTTGCGGCCGTTAATGGAATTAATGTCATCTATAACAACACTGATGAACGCAATTTATACAGCATCAACAGTAGAGCCAATGATCAAATTGATTTAGTGTTTGGTGACGGCGCATTTACCAATATTCCTGTTGGCAACTTTAGAGTATATTTTAGAGTTAGTAATAATCTTACTTATAAAATTACACCAAACGAAATGACCAACATAACTATCGTTGTTCCGTATCGAGGAAGAACTGGTCGCGCAGAACAATTAACTATTCGTGCAAGTTTACAGTATACAGTTACTAATGCAAGCGCACGAGAAACATTAAACGATATTAGAAATAAAGCTCCACAACAATACTATACGCAAAATCGTATGGTCACTGGAGAAGATTACAATGTATTGCCCTATACCTCTTTTAATAATATTTTAAAAGTAAAAGCGGTCAATCGTTCAAGTTCTGGAATTAGTAGATACTTGGATGTCACTGACGCAACTGGAAAATATTCAAGCACTAACATATTTGCAGAAGATGGTATAATTTACCAAGATGAAAATTTAGTTACAGAAACATTCCAATTTACTAGTAGTACAGAAGTTAATTTTATTGTTCAAAATGTAATTAAACCTTTAATAGCATCAGTGCCAACAAGACATTTATATTACAGTGACACTACTTCAAATTCACGATTTACTTTAACGTCAACTTGGACACAGACTTCGGCAAGTAGTGGTCGCAGTCTAGGAATATTTAATAGCAGTAGCTATACCTATTTACAGCAAGGCTCCTTGGTAAGATTTGCGGCCCCAACAGGCCAATATTTTGATGCACAAAATCAACTACAAACTGGAACTCCTAAGACAGAATACGAAAAGACAACAATGTGGGCTAGCATTATTTCCTATAACAGTCCTGGTTTAACTAGTGTTGCTACACTTAGTATTGTGGTGCCTACAGGAGCGGTACCAAACTTAGTGATTCCGGTATTCGCTACCAGTTGGAACACTACGTTGATCAATGATATTATTAACAACTTGTTAAGTTATAAAACTTTTGCCTTGAGATATAATATTCCAACAATGGCCTGGGCCATTATTGAAGAATCAAATATTGGTGCAGGATCATATGATTTAACTCATGCAGGTGATACTTCGGGTACCGGACTTGATACCAGTTGGTTTATTAAATTAAATTTTGCAAATCAAGAATACACAGCAACAAGTAGAGGCCTTGATTATTACTTCCAGAGTGTTAGAGAAACAAGATTTTATTTTGATCCTGACGTAAAAGTATATGATAGTAGAACTGCAACTACAAAAATAGATTCTGTGAAGGTATTGCGCACTAATACCAAACCTGATTCTTCGGACAGTTTGTTTTATAATCAATCATACAGAGTTTATAATAGAGTTGTTGAGTCTGATGGGTATGAAGATAATAGAAAAATTATGATTACTTTCCCTGATGACAATTTAGACGAAATTCCCGATGATCCGGACTTATTTGTAACCTTGGTTGCACCGGATGTTAACCCAGGGAATAAATTTGTATTTTTTATACAATCATCAGATCAATTTAACTTCATACGATACGATTCAGTTCCGTCAGGAGAAATTACAAGTCAGTACACAACCCAAGATGAGATTTATACTAAACTAGCGTTATACCCAGATCAAACAGTGTTTTATGCTAGAGATGAAGATGCCTTCTATCTGAGTAGTGTAACAGACTTGACTCAAATTTATAACTACATAGCAAAAGTTGGACGCCAAGAGTTAATGTTCCAGTATACGCACAATGCACCAAACAATAGACGAATTGACCCAAGTCCTAATAATCTAATAGATTTTTATATGTTAACTAGGGATTACAGTGATCAGTATTTTGCTTACATCACTGACACTTCTAATAAAGTGATTGAACCTGTTGCGCCAACTAACAATGAATTAAAAATTGAATTTGGCTCAATTGAGGATTTGAAAACAATCAGTGATAGTATAGTGTATAATTCTGCAAAATTTAAACCTTTGTTTGGAAATAAAGCAGAATCTGCTCTTAGGGCAACATTTAAAGTTGTCAAGAATCCCAATGTCAACATCAGTGACAATGATGTCAAGAGTCAAGTCATTGGTGCAATTAATACCTATTTTGATATTAATAACTGGGACTTTGGTGAAACATTTTATTTCAGTGAATTAAGTGCATATTTGCATACCGCACTAACACCAAATGTAAGTAGTATAATCATTGTCCCGTTAACCGGAACAGGATCTTTTGGACAATTATATCAAATTAATGCAGAGCCAAACGAAATTGTTGTTAGTGCTGCTACCGTTGACAATGTTCAAGTTATTAATGCAATTACCGCAGGACAGTTAAACCAAATATAGGAAGATAGGCAATGGCCGTAATTAAAAGTATTCAATTTTTACCAGACATTTTTCAGACTGACGCTAATAAAAAATTTCTGAATGCCACCATTGACCAATTAATTAGCGAACCCAATCTTAAAAAGATCAAGGGTTATATTGGAAGAAAGCTTAGTCCTTCATATAAAAAATCAGACAGTTATATTGAAGAAGATACTGCTACTAGACAAAATTATCAACTTGAGCCTTCAATTATTATTAAAAATTCAATCACTGACACAATTGATTTTGCTACAACGTATAGTGATATTATTAATAAAATAAAATATTATGGCGGATTATCGCAAAATCATAATAGACTATTTGATAACGAATACTATACGTATGATCCAAAAATTGATTTGGATAAATTCGTTAATTTTAGTCAATATTATTGGTTAGAAAATGGACCAGGTGCAGTCACGGTGACTGCTGCCGGCATACCTTTAGTAAACACATTTACTGTAACATACGATAGTCCAACAAAAGCTTATTACTTCACAGGGTACGATAACACACCAAATCCCACCATTACATTGGCACGAGGTGGAACATACTATTTTGATATAAATGAGCCTGGGAATAATTTTTATATTCAATCCTTACCAGGACAAACCGGAACCAATCCGGCATTACCAAATATTAATACTAGAACAATATTAGGAGTCACTGACAACGGTAACGATGTGGGACTAGTTAGATTTAGTGTACCGAGTGAGACTGCGCAAGTCCAGTGGACATCAATGACAATAGCAGGAAAAGTTGACTTTGCTACAAATTTAAGCTATCAACAAATACACGGCAGTACTGTTGAAGAAATTAATAGTATTGGTGGATTAGATGGATTTTCTGTTTCTTTAACGGCTAAACAAATAATTTTTATTAATAATGAATTAATTGATGACGAGTTTTGGGCAACACCGGAAATAACAGTTGTCGACGGCGTAGCATACATTGATACTGTTAATCCTGAGACAATGATTCCGTTCAGTGGTAGAAACGACATTTATCAAATTAATATTGTGCCCGATGACACCGAAACAGAAAGAGTTGTATTAACACCAGTTGTATCTGTTACAGACGAACAAAAAATAATTGTTAAATCTGGCGTAGACAATGTAGGAAAAGAGTTTTATAGCCGTCAAGGCCTAATTACTGAAGTGCCGCCTATAACGGCACCACTAGCAACACTATTTTATCAAAATGCACACGAAAGTAGTGCAGTTGGCGGAATACAAATAATTGATCCAGTAGATGCAACTATTGATCCTGATTTAGAGATAGTGGGTAAAATAAATTATACCAGTCCGAACGGTATTCAATTTACCAACGGATTAAAAATTACATTTGATAGTTCAACCACCTCCACCTATGCAAATAATACATATTATGTTGAAGGGGTAGGCACATCTATTATATTAGTACCTGTTACCAGTTTGATCTGCGACGAATTAGACAATGATTTATCTACGCCGGATTATCTAACAATTAAAAGAGACAGTATAGATTTAAATGCATGGAGTAGAAGTAATAGATGGTTTCATTCTGACGTAATTACATTAACATCAACATACAATGATACAGAATTAGTATTTGATCAAAACCTACGAGCTCAACGCCCAATAATTGAATTTCAATCAAACTATCAATTGTACAACGAAGGTGCCGAAGCTAAACAACCTATAGATATAATTGATACAACTATTACTAGAGCCTTTACACAAGTGCAAGGAGTAATATGTGCGTCAGCCGCTAGCCATACGTTTACTGTAGATGGTGAATCTGTTACTCTCACTCACGGTGATAGAGTAATATTCAGTACTGACTTAAACAACAATGTAAGAGATAAAATTTTTAACTTTAGTATAATAGAGGCATCAACCTCTCCAACTTTAGTGCGACGTGCTTATATTGAAGAAGCAGATGACTCGTTGGTAGAACAAGGGCATACAGTACTGGTTAGATCTGGAACCAATGGCGGTAAACAATGGCATTATAACGGTGAATCATGGATCCCTTCACAACTTAAAACCTCAGTTAATCAAGCTCCTCAATTTGATGTTATTAATGAATCTGGTATAAGCTTGTCTAACCAAGCATCATATCCTGGATCAAATTTTAACGGAACAAAAATTTTTTCCTATAAAACCGGAACCGGAACAGTTGATTCAGTACTGGGATTTAGTTTAAGTTATAAAAATTTTATTAGTCAAGGCGATATTCAATTTGACAATAATTTTGATTTTGAAAGTTTTACCTACATTGTGGCAGGCGGAACCGAGTCGGCTAGTATTAATAACGGATTTTTGCAGAAAAATTTATCAAGAACTACCTGCCAAAGACAAAACATTTGGACTATTAACAATCAATTTAGCAAACAATATCAAATATATGATTTTATATACGACGGAGTAACTAATTTATTTCCTATAGATTATATCCCTGACGCCAGTACAGATGTACCAAATATTAAAGTTATTGTAAACAACAATAATTTAGCGGTAGAAAACTTTGGGGTTACAAAAGTAGTAGATAGGTACTCAATATTAATTAATCCTGATATCATCACAGCCAACGATGTAATTTTTGTTTTAATATTTAATAGAGTAAACGTTGCACCAAATGCGTATTACGAAATACCTTTAAATTTTGATATTAACAGTCTTAATACCAACTTGCAAACATTGACATTGGGTCAAGTTCGAAATCATCTGATTACTATTAAAAATAATAGTTTAAACATCGTCGGAGATGTACCTGGATCAAATAACTTACGAGATATTAATTTTATTAACAAAGGCGGCAGTATTTTACAGCACAGTGCCCCTGTAGTTTATGCTGGATTGTTTTTAAATCATCCTACAATGAATTTTGTAAGCAGTCTAAAGTTAGCAAGTAAAGAGTATAATAAATTTAAAATTAAATTTTTAGAATTAGCAGTTAATTTAAACATTGATACCACTGATATCTTGGGTAGTGTTGATTTAATTGTTGCTAATATTAATGCTGCAAAAAATAATACTTTTCCGTGGTATTACAGCGACATGGTACCGTTTGGTGATACTGACAGAGTGCTTATACCCACTTATACTATATTAAATGTTGAGTTAAAAAGCTACGAAATAACAAATATATTCAATGATACAGTGGTTAGTAATAAATCAGTGTTGGTTTATTTGTCAAGAACTATTAACGGGATAACCACCAAAACATCATTGGTCAGAGGAAGAGATTTTTACTTTAATCAAGACCGTCCGGCAATAACTTTTCAACCTACTTTTAATTTGTTATACGGAGACCAAATTGACATTGTAGAATATAATAATACCGATGGTAGTTATATACCAGAAACTCCAACCAAATTAGGCATATATCCAAAGTATATTCCAGAAATTTTTATTGACAACACTTATACAACACCTCGGTCTGTTATTCAAGGACACGATGGTAGCTTAACACCAGCCTTTGGTGATTATAGAGATGATTTGTTATTAGAACTAGAGCGTAGAATTTACAATAATATTAAAGTAAATTATGACACCAATGTTTTTAACTTACATGACTATATTCCTGGAAAGTTCAGAGTCACAGATTATGCATTATCTGAATTCACTGAAATCGTCAGTAAAGAATTTTTAGCCTGGGTTGGTACAAATAGAATTGATTATACTAGTAATAATGTATTTTCAGCTAGTGATCCTTTTACATGGAACTATCGTAAGTTTAGAGACGTAGTCAACGGCGAAACTTTACCTGGTACTTGGCGTAGTATCTATAGATATTTTTACGATACAGACCGACCACACACACATCCATGGGAAATGCTTGGTTTCAGCGAAAAACCCGACTACTGGGACACACGCTATGGACCTGCACCGTATACTGGTGGTAACGACATATTATGGAGTGATCTAAGCACCGGATATATAGCCGAAGGTACACGAGCTGGATTTGATACAAGATATCAACGACCCAATTTATCTTTTTACATTCCAGTTGACGATAGTGGTAATTTACGTAGCCCCGAAGAAATTTTAGTTGCAGATTTTGATAGTCAGAAAGCCAACACTTCTTATGCAGTAGGCGACATTGGACCTGCTGAGTTAGCATGGCGTCGCAGTTCGGAGTTTCCGTTTGCAATGCATCTAGCACTGGCTTTAATGAAGCCAGCCAAATACTTTGCTTTATTGACTGATGTTTCGAACTATAACAGAAATTTAGTTACTGCACAGTTTAATGTTAACACAACATTCCAACATTTAACTCCTTCGTCGATTCAAATTCATGGATATGACGATAATGGTACAATTATTAGATCTGCCGGGTACATAAATTGGATTAGAGATTATCTTAAAAATTTAGGTATTGGTGATCCTGGTACTGTTATTAAAAACAATCTAGACAATCTAAATGTTCAATTGTCCTATAAAATGGCAGGTTACACTGATAAACGATTCATTGAATTGTTAGCAGAACAAAATAGTCCTAGCAGCATCAATGACAGCGTTGTAATTCCTGATGAAAATTATAGGATCGAACTGTATAAAGGTTCCCCGATTAACAAGATCTTTTATAGCGCAGTAATAGTAGAAAAAACACCAAACGGGTATTCTGTAAGCGGATACAATACAAATAATCCTTATTTTTATATTATTCCCAGCGAAGTGAATAATAACGCATATACAATTACTGTAGGAACACAGCTCGGCGTTATTTACAAAGACTTTAAAAAAATAAAATATACAATACCTTACGGATTTGAATTTAATTCAAAGCAGCAAGTTGTTGATTTTCTAGTAGGGTACCAACGTTACTTGCAAAGTCAAGGGTTTATTTTCACTGACAAGAACTCTGCTCTCAATGAACAACAAGATTTTATATTGAGCTCTAAAGAATTTTTATATTGGAGTTCACAGGGCTGGAGAAATGGTTCAATACTGGTTCTGAGTCCGGTACTAGCTAATTTAAAAATCTATGATACTGAATCAGTAGTAGATGAAATTAAGAATGCACCGTTTTCTAGTAGAATATTAGATATCAATCTAAAGGCAATTACTGTTAATAATTTTACAGTTAATAGAGAAAGCAATTTATTTTCCCTAACAGTGAACAATGATCAAACGATTGGCTTTGCAGAGTTAGATTTAGTGCAATACGAACATCTATTAATATTAGATAATTTAACAGTATTCCAAGATGTCATCTATGTACCTGAATTGGGAAACAGACAGTATCGATTGCGCCTAGTAGGATCAAAGACTGCAGACTGGAGTGGAAGCTTAGAACTTCCGGGTTTTGTTTACAACAGTGGTAAAGTTGATGAATGGTTAACAGGTGCTGACTATCAAAAAGGATCAGTGGTTAGATATAAATTTAACTATTACACAGCACTGCAAGACATTGCAGCAGCAGATACGTTTCAATCTCTTTATTGGAAACAAATTTCAATTACAGAATTAAAGTCTGGAATGATCAACAACTTTGCTACAAACGCATCTCAGTCGTTGAACTATTATGATATTGATGCTCAACCAACCAATGAATCGTTGCAGTTGTTTAGCAACGGACTAATTGGATTTAGAGATAGAGACTATTTTACCAATTTGGGAATTGATGCAACTACTCAAAGTAAGTTTTATCAAGGGTTTATAAAACAAAAAGGAACAACAAACTCTATTAGAGCGTTGCGTGGAGCAACTTTCAGTGACCTTGACACAGGTATTGATGTATTTGAAAACTGGGCAGTTCGTGTAGGCGAGTATGGATCTACAGACCTGAATCAGTTCATTGAGGTGATATTAGATGAAGTAGATTTTACAAATAATCCTGCTCCACTACAATTTATTGACAATAGTGTGACAGAACAGGCAGACATACCAAAGTTTGAATTAACCAACATACACAAGAAAAGCGATAACTTTGTTGCTAATTTATTTAAACCAGAGACAACAGACGAATCATCACTGCTAAAACCTTTACCTGTTGCTGGATTTGTTAATCTGGATGATGTTGATGCCACTATTTTTAGCATACAAAATTATCAAGACTTAACAAGTATAATAGACAATATTGGTACAGGATTTAAAATTTGGGTGGCCAGAGATTTTAACAACACCTGGAATGTGTACAGGGCAACAAATATTCAGGCTCCTGTAATTTTCTTAAGTTATAATATTGATTCAATTGCTCAATTTGTAACTACCAGAGATCATGGGTTAGCCGAGGGCGACATAATCGCTATTAAGAATTTTGACACTAGATTCAATGGTGTTTATCAAGTGTATTCTGTAATTGATACTACTAGATTTTATGTAACTATGTATCAAAATTTATCAACTCTGATACAAGAACAAGGAGTTAGTGGTGTAGGCATTTTATTCAAACTGACCACTAGTAAAGTTGATTATCAATATCAAATTGACAGTGTTAGGCCAATCTCAGGTTGGCAAGAAAACGATAAAATTTGGGTATCAGATCTTGATGGCAATAAAAATTGGGCAGTGTACAATAAAAATGACTCATGGATGTATCAAGAAGAAGTAACACTAAACAATAGTCAATATATTGGCAACGACAGCTTTGGAAAATCCGTCAGTCTCAGCGACGATGGCAAACTTTTATATTCTGGTGCACCAGATTCTGGAACAGGAAGATTGAGTATATTTGCTAAAAATACATCAAATCGTTGGGATCCTAAAGGATTTTTATGGGGCAACAGCGAGCAACTCAGCGGATTTGGTGCTAAAGTTGCCAATGGTAGTGGATACTTAGCTGTCGCAGCTCCGTCAAGTTACAGTGATCGTGGATATGTTTACGTTTACAAAGATTTGGTGCTAGTACAGATTCTAGTAGACTCAGCAGGAGCAACAGACTATAAATTTGGTCAAGCGTTGGCAATGAGTGACGATGGCACTTATCTTTACATTGGCAGTCCTGGTGCAAATAAAGTATTTTGTTATGCACTTGAGGTACCAAGATCAGTTGTGAGTCAAGTTTTTCCTGATGCAACAACTGGTGCAAATCCTCCGGACAGTAACAGAACAGTGTTTGTTTTAGATACAACTGTAACAATTACAAACGCCGAGGATATTGTTGTTTCCTCTCCTCAAAGATCTTTAGAGTACATTCCTTATGTTGACTACACCATTGGCACATGTACTAACGGAGTCAACGGATTTTCAACATCAGGCACTGCAATAGATCCTGCACCAACTGCGTCTGTCACATACTACGGGTTATCAGCGTCAGGCGGCTCGGGAACCGGAGCTAAATTTAATGTTACTAGAACACTAGGATCTACAACCTACGCTGTAACTTGTGTTGATCCAGGAAATGGCTACACAGTAGGAAATACATTAACTATTTTAGGAACAGCAGTAGGCGGAACAACACCAACTAATGATTTAAGTATCGTAGTCGCTAGCGTTTATACTAAAACAAAGTTAATTTTTAATACTGCTCCTGCTACCTTTGAAAAAATTGCAGTAGTAGCACAGGCTAATTATTATAAACTTATTGAAACTTTGCCACTGACTACTGAAGCACCTGCATTGAGTAATTTTGGATCTGCACTTGTTTGTAACTCTGAAGGAAACACTCTTGTTGTTGGCGCCAATCAATATCAAATTGACGGAGTGACTGGTGCTGGCGCAGTTTTTGTTTATCATAGAACGATTACAGAATTTGTTACAGATGGTATTATTGGTAGTTATCAAACAGCTGATGATTTTAATTCGATCTCTCGTGTTACTTTGACAGGAGAAGTACTAGTTAACGGAATAGATTACTATATAGTAGGAACAAAAACTATTCAATTCAATACATTTAATACTCCGTTGATAAATCAAAGATTGAAAGCAGAAACCAATCAGTTTGTGCTAGATCAGACGCTAGTAAGCGACACTACAACTACAATAAATGAATTGTTTGGGTCAGAAGTGGCCATGTGTAATACAGGATGTAATATCTATGTGTCAAGTCCGGCTTATAAAGATTCTCATTATTCTTTTGGTAAAGTGACAAGATTTATTAATCTTGGAAGAATATACGGAACAGTAACTGGTACAATAGCAAATCCAGTGATCACTCCCGCACATACAATAATAATAAACAATTTTAAAGTAGAATTCACCGACACCACAGTAACGCAGGCAGCGAATGCAATTAATGCATCTAATATACCTGGTATTAGTGCTGCAGTAATTGATAATAAAATTCAAATTAACAGTGATATTTTAGTAATTGGTGAGAAGCTTGATATTAAAGAAGGAAACGGAACAGCACTGGCTGATTTAGGATTAAACATATATCAGTTGGCTCAAACGTTAAAGCATCCATATTCCGTTGGAGAAAAGTTTGGAATCTCAATTGCAGTGAATCAAACAAACGGATTCCTGGCCATTGGTAGCGACGGTGCGGATACCTCTACAACAACATCAATTGACACAACAACTAACACTAAATTTGATAGTAGTAGTACTACCTTTTCAGATTTTTCCAAAGATTCTGGGGCGGTGTATCTGTTTGATTTACTAAACAATCCATTTGAATCTGCAGACAGCCCGTCATTGTTTTCGTACACTCAGAAATTATTTGCACCGGTTATTGATGACAATTACGAATTTGGATCCTCTATTGATATGTATAACGATATCTTGGTTGTCGGGACAGCTAAATCTAGTTCACAAGTGCCGCAAGGTGGATCTGTTATAAGTTTTTATAACGAAAATGTCAAATCAGGTTGGGAACTAATACGTTATAAAGAGCCGCGTGTAGATATTACAACTATAACCAGTTCTTTTGTTTATAATAAAAGAACACAAAACATTGTTAGCTTCTTTGACATACTAGATCCTGCCAAAGGCAAAATATTAGGCACTGCTGATCAAGAAATTGATTATAGAGAAGATTACGATCCTGCTTCGTATAACGTCAGAACAAGTTTGGGTGTAATATTAAATGAAAATTTTTATTGGACAAGTCGCCACGTTGGAAAGTCGTGGTGGGACACGTTGGTTGCAAGTTTCATTGACTACGAACAAGATTCTTTGAATTATAGAATTAAAAATTGGGGAGCATTATTTCCCGGAAGTCAGATTAAAATCTACGAATGGGTAGAAAGCGACTTTTTGCCAAGCCAGTATGTTAATAACGGGGGCGACGGAATACCAAAATATAGTGACAACAGTGCATATAGTTTTGAAACAATAGTGGATCCTGCTACTGGAATTATAACACAAAAATACTATTATTGGGTTGGTGGAAAAACCTCAGTGAACCCAAATGTTGCAAAACGCACAATAAGCACCAGTGCTCTAGAAATATTAATTTCTAATCCCAAGGATCAAGGAATATCATATATTGCTCCGTTAGCATTGAACGCTTTGTCTTTGTACAATATCGCCGATGTGTTAACTGGTCAAGACATAGTATTACATCTTGATTTTGGTTTATCTAGAAATTCAAATTTGATTCATAATGAATATCAATTGGTACAACAAGGAAATCCTCTTCAAGATATCCCCACTCGAGTTATTAATAAACTTAGAGATAGTCTAGTTGGATTTAATTCCAATGGTCAGTTAATACCGGATCCATTGATTAGTGCTGATAATAGAATAGGTATATTGCTAAGACCAAGACAATCTTTCTTTGTAAATCGTCTTCCAGCATTAAAAACTTTTGTGACTTCTTTAAATTTAGTTTTTAAAGAAAATCCGATACTACTTACTACAAATCCGTCGTTGCTTTACTCAGAGCAGTCAGTGCCTGCGATGTTTGACGCAGAAACAGGTAGTTCAACAGAGTTATCTTATTTAAATACTGCAAACTTTCCCAACGGATACAGCGTGTTAATAAGAAACGATGCAGACTTTAACGGAAAATGGACCTTATATACTTTTAATAGTACAGCAGCAAAGTTTGAAGTGAATCAAATTCAAAGTTACAAAACATCACTTTTTTGGGACAAAATTGATTGGTATGATTCTACGTACCAAGAAGGTACAAAGATTTCGTTTGTAGTTGATAGATATGCAGATATTCAAACTATTAGTCCACTCAGTGGAGACACAATCAAGATTCTTGATAACGGTAATGGACAATGGTTAATATATCAGGTTAATGCAGATTTAACACTAAATTTAGTAGCTGCACAAGACGCTAGTTTACAACTTAAAACAGAACTATACGATAGTACATTGAGTGCAGGTTTTGATGCTAAGGTTTACGATCTAACTGAATTTGATCCACAAGCTGGATTAGAATTAGCTAATATTTTTAATAGTGTGTACCAGGAAATTTTTATTAAAGATTTAGCCATTAAATTTAATGATTTATTTTTTGAAATTGTAAATTATATTTTATCCGAACAGATTAGTCCAGACTGGATCTTTAAGACCAGTTTCATTGATGTTAATCATCAGCTAAGAACATTAAAACAAATATCTAATTACACCAGAGATAATCAAAATTTCTACGAAGACTATATCAATGAGGCAAAACCATATAGAACTAAAATAAGAGAATATGTTCCGCAGTATTCTAATTTAGATTCTATTACCGGTCAGTGGACAGATTTTGATTTACCAAATCGTTATGATTCAACAACTGGCACTTTCCGTAGTCCTGATTCTAGAGACGCAACAGATGCTGCTTTATTGGAATCTGACGCCATATACGCTGACTGGAATAACAATTATAAATTTAAAGTGGTTGATTTTAGAATTGCAGATGCAGGGCAAGGATATTCAATAGCACCAACAGTAGATATAATAGGTGGTGGCGGTACTGGTGCAACCGCCAATGCTACGATTAATTTATCAACTGGTGAAGTTACAAATGTCTACATAACTAATCCAGGATCAGGTTATACTAGTACACCTACTGTGGTAATTAACGGGTTAGGAACTGGTGCACGAGCATATCCTATTTTAAACAACGAATACTACGCAGCAGACACTACAAAAAGTTATAATTTTGTACGCAGTACAAATACTATTATTAAATTTGATCGAATTGATTACGAAACAAGCGTAATAGAATGGGATTCAACGGTTGTTGGGCTAAGTCCAACAGTAATTGGCTCAGGGGCCAACACTGGTAATTTATGGGTATCAAGTGGAAATCTTTATAGCTACAGTAACGAAATTTATGCCTTAAATTATGCTTACTCGGTAGAGTCACCATTATTTGATTATACAAAGTTTACAAAAATAAACCCTGGCAATGTATTAATTAGAGCAGCTGACAGAATACAAACTTATTATAGTGCAGCACCGGGTCGTACAAGTAAAGATCTCAAACAGTTAATGAACGGGGTTGATTATCCTGGAATAAATGTATTGGGAGAAACTTTTACTGCTAATAGTTTTTATTTAACAAGCAATGTTGTTAGTTTTGATTATACTGGGTTACGTATAACTAGCTCTGATGTGACCAATCTTGACTTTGTCAAAGAAGGATTTGATTTAAATCATCCCATACGAATTGAAGCAATGTTACCGTTTGATTTTGGCAATAACGGAACCTTTAAAATTGTTAGCATTGCCAGAGATGAAATGACGCTGACAGGTGGGCAAATTGATTCAATCTATACATTAACTGTAGGAAATTATATTACAGCCAATATTGGTGATTACATTAACCAAGCCAATACTTCGGCCAATGCGTATGTATTGGCTAATGTAGTAAATTCAAGAACTGTTCCGATAATACATACCACTTTAGGATTTATAAACTCACCCGAAGTTATATCCATCAATGGTATAACCACAGCAGCTAATGTTCAGGAACTGGTTGTTGGCGGTAATGTACCCAATGTTAAAATTTCTAGTCTGTATCTAGATGAAGTCATTGATAGCAATATCTATAGCACTTATCTAGACACAGCATTGGGAACCAGACCTGAGGACATTAACATTGTTGGCGGAGCATACGTTGATACTTATAGTAGCCATGCTCCCGAAGAACTAGTACCTGGTCGCATGTATGATGCAATTGAAATGCGTGTGTTTAGTAACACTGTTGGAAATACTGCAACCTACGGATTCAGAGTCTTCCAGCCGATGAGCAAAAACATTGAATACACAAGAATAAGTGCCAATTCCACAACAACACTTTCTGCTAATTTAGCATTAACTGATGACGAAATTTTGGTAACAGATGCAGCAAAATTACCAACACCAAGTACTGAGTTAGGAAATCCTGGTATAGTGTTTATTAACGGTGAACGAATTGTGTATTACCAAAAATATGATTCAGAAAAAATGTCAACTGCTGTTGCCTGGACTGCAAACACAAATATTCCTGTTAACACTTTGATATCATTAGATAGTAATGTTTACCTAACCACAGGTAATGTGTATGCCAATACCAATGCGTATGTTAATTCGGCCAATATTCAATTAATCAAATTGAATAGTTTGAGACAGATTCGTCGTGGCGTAGACGGAACAGGTGCAGCCAATATAACTGCTATAGCATCAGCAGGCGAATCATCCTTGTTAACAACTACTACGACTACGATACCAAGATACTGGCAAGCCAATGCAGTTATTGGCACTATCGCAGCCAATCTTGACATTAGCAGTCAAGACCAAAATATGAACGACGTGTTCTTCAAATCAGACGGTACAAAGATGTATTC
>Ga0114974_10000090_pt1 | contig 72043 bp, 68 predicted proteins | sample S_130206_EF_Meta_FD_87318 | JGI IMG/M metagenome (GOLD analysis project Ga0114974, IMG submission 87318) | Freshwater microbial communities from Lake Simoncouche, Canada to study carbon cycling - S_130206_EF_MetaG | ecosystem: Environmental > Aquatic > Freshwater > Lake | place: Lake...
ACTCGTAGCCGCAGAAAGCAGCGCAAGCATTCGAAGCGCCGTTAAACCGATAGTATAGATGTATAAATCATCGCATTTTAAAAATGTGATGATTTATGCGTATCATTATGACCCATATAAACTCCTAGAATATCAATAGAGTATGAGTGGGCCACCCAATCCACTCGCCAGCGGGTCATCGGGCCCAGTAACTATACCAAAACAATATCAATACGGAATATCTAATGAAGATTCGGCAAATGGACAGATTAGTCTATACAAATCGATGCTCCTTCCCTTTAATCCAACTGCAGGCAATGGTCTTAGTGCTCCTTATACACTAAACCCCGTAGAAAACTGTATGATTTGGATTGATCTGAGTGATATTCGATCCACTCGTCCAAATGACTCATCGAAGCTAGATGACATGGATACATTCGTATCAAAGATCTCGGGCCGCCTTCCAACCATGCTTCCTATGTTTATATATAAGACCGGGCGTGATATTTTGATATACAATAAATCATCAGGATCACTTACCTTACCTAAAGGTGGGGCATACAGTCTAAAAACACCCGCTATCACTTTTGCGAGCCAAACTGGAGGGGGGCCATCTGGAGGAAGTCCATCTGGACCTATTACGGAAACATTTGAGGAATTCATGGATCGTGCGACAGTTGTTGCGGCTGGTGCAATCGTTGGACCAAAGTATAACGCATTTGATCGATTGGTTAACTCACAAGGATATCCTCTGTATACTACGAATATATCAAAGACATTGGATGCATCAAATAATGTTATATGGATACCACAATATGCGGAGAAGCCATTCTCAGGAACTGGCTGGATGTTCAATGCGCCTATTTTAAGAAATACGCCAGCCTGTGATTCGATTGTCCTGTATAAGATTGCCCAATCAATCGACAGCAGCCATTATGGATTCCTTCACAATAAAGATATGAGTGGTGATCTGAGAGATGATGTCCAAGCAAAGATTACAATGTACACGAATGCTCAAAAAACTCTTGTAGATGCGCGCACGGAAATATCGGATCTAAGCTCACAATATATCAGAGTTGAAGCCGATTTAAGCAACCAAGATTTGAATATCAGAAAAGCAATTCTAGATATTGATGGGTATCAGAAGTTTCTATATGATTTATACACAATCGTACTCGAACCCGTTAGAACTGTGCTAGCAACCTATAAAGATGCGCAAGGAAGGGTTATTGCCAACTATGGCATACAATATAAGGCGATAGACTATTCTGTGAAATATGAACAGGAGCGAACTAGATATGACGCTGATTTACGCAGTAATAGAACAAGGTATCAACAATATACAACAGATTTTGATATGCGCCATACAAGTCATAACTATATTAAACCGAACATGTCAAGTTTGCAAGGATATAATGCATACAGCGCGCTGCTGCGCGCTCAGAATACAGTCATTAACTTAGATAATCCATATTTAGCATATACAGATGAAATGTATGCCGTGGATCATCCACAGTATTTATATGATAACTTTATATTTGACTATCGTAATGCAGCAGTTGGTGCAATCAATAGTCTACTATCGAATCTAAAGGCTGGAGCATATTCGCAGCGTGGATTCAACGATGGGTCTACCCGTCCTCTTGTAATAAATACAACATTTCCTAAGCTGACCTTAGCGGGAATATTGAAATATCCATCTATTGCGACAACTCTTATTGGCAGAATGGATACATATCTAAGAGCGCAGGCAGTTACAGATTTAACTGCAGAAGCCGCTATTCAGTATAAACTATGCAATGATCTAGCAATACAAATCAATAACTCTATAAAGACTGATAAGAAATATACTACTATAGCGGCAACCCCAATTATGCCAGCGTCTAGTATTGAAATAACTAAATCAGTTATATCGGATAATACATATTATACAGCGCCTCGTGTGATTGATCCAACTATCTATACGCAAATTTCAGCGCAGTTGGACTCATTGACAGAAATGTATAACAAGTATCTATCCATATTAGATGAAATACGCACATTAAATGCCTTCATCGGAACGAATACTTCACTTGTGTCATTATATAATAATATATCTTCCTATACTGCGCCTGCGGATAACCCTGATACAATCATAAGAAATGATGTATTCAAAAACTTTGTTAGCATATTCGAAAAAGTGGCAAGTATACCTATTTATAAACATACTGCTCAGACTATACCGATTCTTGTATCACTGCAGACAATAGCATTTAATATAGACCCATCGGCCGCAAGAATATATTTTTCAACTCGTCAGATGTTTTATTTGCCAAATACATCTTTATCAGCTGCCTCAGGTCCAAGGACTCAGAGTGGCGGGGCCGCATCGTCACCTTCGACGGCGGCGTGGGCGGTGGCGGCAGCATCTACATACGCGGCAACTCCATCTGCAAACAACAGCTATGAAACGCTCGATAAGATTATACGTATACTTACAAATACTACGTCTCCTAACTTTCCTACACCCACACTTGGAGATCCAACAAAACGTTTCTGGAAACCAGATAGCCTTAATGCAGTTTATACAGCCGCCGCACAAAGTTTCGCTACAAAGCGTGATAATCCAAATATAGGGATAGCAAACAGTTATATTAGTAATTATAATAATCTCACATCATATCATAATAGGGAAAATTCAAAACTGCCTATAGGCATCGAAGTGGATAACCAGTTTAGAACTGCAACATCTGCGTTAGTAAATTTCTTGAAGGATATATTACCAGAGTCAAATGGTATATTAAACGGCCTTATAGACAAGGTGGTTGCAAATGCGCAGGCAGATGCAATATCGATAGAAACAAGTTTAGCAAACGAGTACACTGTCCAATGGAATCAGATAACAACTTCGGTGCGTACTGTAGAAATTGCCAAGTACATTGGGGGTACTTCCTTTTCAAATAAGGATCTTGATCGGGATATAAGTAACTTAAGCGCTGCGGCCATTCGAGTATGTAATAATAATACACTCATACGCAGTCTAACCTCCTATAAAAACTTTACTACTGAATCGAGTGTTCATTCAGTTGCTTACACACTTTCAAACCCTCTGCGTCTAAGTGAGTACCCCTATTCATTAGATCAATATCCCTATATTAGGACATTGATGACACATTTTAAAAGACAAGTCTGCGAAAAGATTGTACAAACAAAGATAGTAAATAATCTATCATTATTAATGCAGCCGAGATTACAGTCATTTGAAATGTTACAATCAATACATCTAATAAATAAGTTACGCTTAATGTTATGTAACTGCATGGGAACAAACCTAACAGCCCTCCAAACTGCTGTAGACAATGCGGTAACTGCTGCGAATGCTGCTAGAAACGCGGTAACATCTACTATACAACTACCGTCACCGATTGTAGATTTAGAAGGAAATACACATATTACAGGAATAAAGATAAGTGATATGACAAATACATATGTGCCTTCATCAAGTAATAAAATGGTAAGGTTATTCCTGCATCAAATATCAAAAACACTGCAATACTCTCCGTATACAAAAATGCCCTTATATGATGGTAATACACTTTTTAATCAATACAACAAAATAAACTCACCCTATACCCTTTTAAACTCGGTAATAGGATTTGGCACAAGTATTGCACAGGCTAATACAAGCATATTAGATTATACAATGCCAGTGCAAGTTGAAATAGATAATACTGGAGTCATCTATTGTAGAACATATACGTTCCCTGACGCCATGAATAGGGATAAATATTTACAGGTATTTAATTTAGGATCATTATACACGATTGCAAGAATGGCACAGCCTGTAGAACCTCCTCCTGCTTATAAACCATTTAGAATTGCTCAGCAACTACCATGGAGCGCGCCAAATTTCCGTTATAAAGAGGGTAGTGGCACAGATCAAGAAGATACGATTGAATATTGGTTTCCAGACTCTGTTCGCGATATTTCATCAACCTATATGGACCAGATGCTTGACGGCAACTTCAGTTCCATGATCCCTATAGAATACGAAATCGCAACTCAACTGCCCTCTTGGCTGGATGACTGCCTCGATTCAGTAAATGGAGACTATGGTATTGCTATACCACCTATCGCAGCCAATGATCGTCGAGTGCGTCGAGCTGTAAGATATAGGCCAGAATGGGTGAAACAAATGAATATATCACCGAATTCAGTTACATACCTACTCAACATAGCGCAAAGAGATATCCCTCGATTCAATACAGGTGATTATCTTATGTACGCGAAGCAACTTATTCGCGAAGACGAGCGTGTGCTTGAAGGATCTGTTCTTTCATATAATCGTGAGAATCGCGCCGAATGGTTTAAATATCATAAAAGCCCCAATGCCATTACACATAAACTAGATAAATATACGATTGGAGGATTTAACATGTATAAATATGATTATAAGATAAATGGTGTTTGGAGACATGCGAACCTAGAAAAAATAAATACTCTTCGCGGATATTCGATGGTTTCTCCGCCTGCTTGGTGGAAGCTCATGGAGTTAAAATATAGAACCCTCTATTACTTAACGAAGGATCGAGATGGGCGTTTAAAGCAAATACTAAAGGATGAAATCGTAGCAAAGCAATCGGCACTCACGGCTAGCATACCGCAACTAAAACAGAATATTATAGATGCATCTGGGGCGATCGTACAAGCTAGGCGTAATGTAACAGATCCATCGAAGAGATATCAGTTCATGTTTTTTAAGCTCGGCGGAGACACTGAAACGATTCGAAATGCTCCAAACACAACCTCTCAGATTAGGAATGGAACGGTCACACCCCTACTCAACTTTTTTTCGCGCGGCCTCCAGTACACACCCATTCCAACGAAGGCTGATGGCGATTACTATTCAGCCGAGTTCAACTTTCGTTCATATATTCAAGCAAATAATAATAGTATAAAACCGAGCGTTATGGTGGCTGCCGCGAAGAGTTCACAGAATATTATAATAGATATCCCAAATCAGTTGGCGCTACCGAACAGCTTCATGGACATGCTATCGAATGCAGAAAGGAATCGCGTTACCCCTATAAATGCGCCGCCGATCGAGTCGTACAATATTCAACTTGAATATTTGATGGAGGCAGATTCTGGTGACAATGGTATTATATCTGTGAGACCTCCACTTCTACCGAATGGTACTGTCCCTACGAATGTAACGATTCCAGAATTAACAACGTTTATCGCAACCAATGGAGTTCTAACAGATTCTGCATATGCGCAGAGAGACACCTTTGAAGGATATAACAACTATTACTTAAATCCAAGAGGCCAGGTTCTTGTAAACTCGCCACTTCTCACATACGATGTAGCATCAAAGAGAATAGTCATAAACTCAATGCCAGATAAGGATTTAGTTATCAATGAGATAATCGCCTTTAATCGGACTCTAAGTAGCCTTGAAATAGATACAGTCGTTGCGTATTTGTCCTATAAATGGGTGTGCATAACATATCTGCCGATCGAGAATCGCTTCTTTCCAGATAACTATAAATGTAATAATGACTCTATGATATCGAATATACGCCAATCAATATACAACTCTATATATAATGTACTTGATCCTCTTTATAAAAACCTCTATAAAACATCCTATGTAAAGGCTACTCGCACAGGAAACATGTTAAAATATTTCAATGATGATACTATACTCATAACAGATTCGCACGTGTCTGATTTCATTAATACGACGAGAAATGAGGCATATGGGTACATGGATTCTGGTATTATGAACACCATTCAGCGTTATAGACAACTATTTAGATATATAACAAAAGCGATGATCACTTACATACCATCCACTGCGGTATCATTGATTCCAGAAGTAAATCCAGCTAATAATCCTGAAATCGCTGCCTTGAATGGGACGATTGCGATGATAAAGCAGAATGCCACTTTTACTCAAAGCACAACGTCATTTATACCAGTGCTAGTTACTCCTTCAGGCAATATTACAACCAGTATATATCCCTCAGTCGTTAAGGCGTATCAACTAGCCCAGACAGATATGAGCAACGCGGATATCTTAAAATACTTTAGTTTTGTGGCAGATACGAGTGGAAATATCACATCTCGACTATATAAAGGCTCAGATTATGTATACATGCGTGATATACTAACTATATCAGGTGCTAAAATCTATTATAATCATCTTCTAGACACCCTATATGAATCCTATTATTCTATACAATCCGATAAAGAAAAGGTCGCACAGCTTAATGCTCTACAATCTACATTATCTGTAACAACACCGAACTTTATAAAGCATCTTGACAATATATGTAATATCGAGCATAAGAACTATATGGCGAGTATATATAATGAAAAATCAGTCCTAGATACTCTTACTGGAAAGATTGACACCTTAATCAATTCACTATGGACTTTACCAGGTATGTGGAAAGAAATTATTGCACAGATAAAGGCAAACGCTATTATAGATGTTAAAAACAGAGTTCGGAAAGAAGTCATTAAGGTATCTACAGACATGTTTCTTAACTATTCGCGAGTAGTAAAAGATACAAATGCATACACTGCGACGGCAATAAAACAACTTGGTGATATAGCAGCAACGAATGCTAGCGAGATATATGCTGATTTAAATGCAACGGTTCTAGGACAGCTGCTATCTGACTATAAGGAGGTTATGAGCTTTTCCGCAAAGGATATACTCTCGGATATGATATATAATATATATAAACTAAAGGAAATGGGTAGCAGTACGCCAAATATTGATATGCTTACTCTGACTGTCCTCCAGTCGCTGATAAATAAATACACTAATATCTTCGATAACTTTGTGAATAGTATTAAAAATGGGTCTCTTCCTCTTCAAAATATTAAACTATATACATACTATCTGTCAACCTATATAGGAGATATTCGATTCCTATCCGATTATGTGATGTCAATCGTGAGCATAGTAACTCTTAAAATAGAGATTATCTTAAAAGCAATGCCTGGAACGATTAATCCTAATTTATTTAAGGGAGGGATTGTTGACCTCATTAATCTAATCAATAAGAATCGCGCATTCGTGATCAAATACAATATATCTGGTGGAGGACCGATTACTACACCTAATATCTACGATTTTAAATCTGGCGTGGTGACTCCGTCATTCCCCTTCACATTTAATGGATACACGTTTGACATAAGTTCTGATCTCCAGTTTTTTACCACGTTTGATTATAGTAATATATCTGATCCTCTTAGTATATCAACAATAGATGCCTTCATATCCTCTTTCCAAACTAAATATGTGGAGCAGCCTGGGCGTATATGGGGCGAGCAGCTTCATGATCAGTTGACGGTGTTACGATCGATTACAGATTATACATTAGTTGGTCATTGGTACAAGGCCTTCATATTAAACACATATAATGTTATTAAAAACTTTGTACAGAGTATTTCAAAGATAGGTAGTTATGCCGGCACCTCTATAACTATACCAAATGGACCAACTATTGTGCTAAATATATTAGATCTAATAGAAAATCGGAAACTAGCCATCGAATCCTATATACAGAACTTAAATCTGCCAAATGGTGAGACACTTCAATCATATAAGGATTTTCTTTCTCGTCAGACCGATCTAGTGAGTGCAGCCGCTTCTACGTTGTCTGCCCTAACAGGAAGTAAGCCCTGGGTAGAAAGCAACACGGTCTACCCATCCAGATCATCTGTTCTAAATGACTCTAACAAGGCAATCAGTGATGTAAATACAATGTTGTCATCGATTCTTACACAACGAGATCCTATTGATACTATTTATAATATGCCTTCTCTAGCGCTGAACCTTCCCTTATTCTTATATCCTGAGAACTTTATAAACATATCTACCTATATTGTTACACCTAGATCCATCAACTCCCTAGGATATTCATATCCTCCTAATATTACACAAGCTGAGATGATTAGTGGTAATAATAGTTTATCTACTATACTAGCAGCTATTTCAATGGCGCAGACATCGATTGCCGAGTACACATCTCTCATAAAACCGAATATCCAAAGCCTCATCTTTCCACCGAATGTCAAAACCATGATTTCACAAGAAGTCTCGAATATACAAAACGTGTTAAATAAACTGCCGACTATTAATAGAGATGTGAGTCTGCCGCCCCCCTTGACAATTAACATATTGAGAGAAGATATATCAGGATACACGCGAACTTTAAATGAAATATTGGAACTGAGTTCACGACTGGAGTCGACTGGGTATTATTTTAAGGAAGCTGTGAAATCACTCCCACAATCTGAGGTAATTAAAAAATACGTGAAAGAACGATATATAAAGAGATTGAACGCGCTTCAACAGAAAATATACGCTGTAGAATATATTCTAACGGATAGTAATGGCACCCCTGCTGATATAAATGGAGATCCTTTGTCGAACACTGGAATCTTTGTTCCATTTAACCCATACATTGAAAAGTTTACCTTATCGAGAGATGGTCTATACTTTGTATATGACTACAATGGAGATGAACTTACTGGAGAAGTGAAAAAACTGGCAGAACTACAATCAGAACTATTGGTGGCTCAACAGAAAAATAATAATATGAGACAAACTGCTATTGCAGTAAACGATCAATATGAAAATGATATAGCTGTATATAATAACATTCAGACATATTTGGTAACACAGATAAATGTAATATCCAATGCATATAAGACAGAATCAACTGCGGTGCTGAAGTCACAAGCTAATACGGAAGCCATTACGATTCTTACAAGAAATATGTCAGGAGTGCTAGATAATAGGAACCTGTTTACTCCATATAGTCTACCAAACCCATACTATTCTCAAGTAAACACGATTCTTTCTACACCGAATGCGCTAAAAGAAACAGACATATCGAATACCATACTTCAACTGAAGGCCGTTGGAGAATCCATATTAACAAAAGTGCCTCCATCAGAAAAAACATCTGTGGGTAACTCGTGGAATGTCCTATATAATCAAATACAAACTGTAATCATTAATCAGCTAAAGCAGCTATCGTACACCTATAAAGCTGCCATAGTAGATGATGCATCGGTATCAGCAGCTAGATCAGACCTATCTGGATATATAAATGGAATATTGAAAAATGCGGATGACTTTGCTAACCAGTTTCAAGGAATGGGAAATCTTGGAAGAGATATCAAAAATGCTGTTACACTTAATGGCCTATCTAAGAATAGTATAGCGTCTACTCTTACAAGAGTAACTGCAATTGCGAAGGCATTGAATGACAATATTACTATTAAGTACAGGGACTACATATTAGTTAAAAATAATTCGAATGCATGGAGTCTTGTAATAGGAGACTATACATCCTTTCTACAAAATGCCCAGGCCCCTATTATCGCTGAAATACAGAAAAAAGTGGATGCCCAGACTACACGTATAGGAACGAAAGTGTATAATGAGTTACTGAACGCCAGATACTATATCAAGGGCGAGTTCACCACAAGCCTTCCAACGAATCGTTTCCCCCCTCTTATATCTCGAAGCTTAAATATCATAAATATTCCTGAAGCGATTGACGCAAGTGGCCATATAGTGATGGCGGTTGATAAGAAGAACTCGATTCTTTCCATATACCATGACAGTTATTTTCAAGGCATTGAGCTCCCGCGCGCGGGACTCGATGCTGGAGACTACTACATGATATCTAACGCTAGCAAGTTCCCCTTATTCGTTCACGTGCCTAATACAGCGGGCACTGTGAGGACAATGATTCCACCAACTGGAATTGCAGAATACTCCTACAGTTTAAACAAGGCATCTTCCTATTATGGATTCAATCCGCTTACAGATGTATTTATTGCTGACACGTTTAGGGGTGTTCCCAGAACTGGTACTGCGGCAAAAATCACTGAGTGGGACAAGACTGTCTTCGTCAACTATATGCCACAGTTTACTGGTTATAGTGTATCACCAACAATGGATGCAAGTAACTACGCAATCGAGGTTACACTTATAAAAAATACAGATGGATCATATGTATACTATGATCTAGATGATGTGAATAAGTTTCTACCGATACCCATACGATATCTGGGGGCTATAGCACTCAGCTCAATGGATATCAACCCGTCACGTAGACCGAAGTCACCTATAAAGAAGGACCTGTCCGTATATTATAAACATCACCCCGCATCGTCCCTAAAGATTTTATGCGATTCCGCTGGAAACCCCGCATTCGATGTTAATGGTGATATGAAGACTGTGCCAGGGCCACTCCTTGCAACAGCGTCGACCTTTTACTATCAAGATTTATCGAGTGCTACCGTGTATCCAACTTCACTCGGAGAATACACAGGATACGTGAGTTTCGCTGCAAGCGCGAATACTTTATATATGTATAGATCCCCCTTCTGTACGCGTCTAGCAAATGCAAGCGGGCCCTATGTATTTTGTAATATAAATGGAGACGTCTTGTTAGATGATAGAAATAACCCGATAATCCTTCCAGGGCTTACATTAAGTTCACAGCCAAGCGATATTCTTAAAATGAAGAGTCAATATGTCCGCGCAACTTATTATGAAGATCCAACTATGAGACAGACAACCCCTGACGCATCAGGAGTCGTTGTGCAGCTTCACGCATTCCCTGCGAACTATTGCATTATCCTTCAAAATGATGATATCGATAACAACGACGATATTATTAAAAACCCTATTGTAACATCTGCGCCTGCGCAACGGACACTTATAGATATAGATAACATAACTGCTGCGCGAAATACAATGGATGTTAATAATACTCTATATAATCGTTTTAAGGTTGTCTTACATAATCTAACTACACTCAAATCAACCTATTCCAGTAGCGGAATGATAAGCGGTACTTCAATCAATATGAGTGATATTCAGAACAACTTTCCAACCCTTTTCAGACAGATACAAGATGAGATTGTCTCTCTTAACTCAATCTATACGCAAATATCGAATGATTCCGTGGCAGTAGAGCAGCTCAATGAACAATTAAAGGGTGCGCCGTCGCCCTCTCTATATAAACAGCTATTAAGACTCGCTGAAAAGGCGGAGGATTCCTTACATAGCCTAGTCGATAAGGTGTCGTTTAGCGAGATAATAAACACCTATAACTTCTGTAAAATCTCTATAAAAGAAGCAAATGATGTTATATCAAATGTTACACGCATAATCGATCAGTTAAACGCAATCCGCATATCATTCATATCGACTATACAACCTGTAATAAATAAAATGACATATTTAACACCTGATGTTGCTGCCAAGTATATTAACAACACTGTAGGACCCATTGATGTTCGCATTTCAGATCTATCATCAAATAAACTATTACTACCCTCTCTAATCTCAAATATGAGCGCAGCGACGAGTCCTGCCGACATTAATAAGAATATGCACTCGGCTTATCAAATAAATAGTGTTGCGTCTAACTATCTGGCGGCCTCGATTGGATTCCAATCAATCAGCGGTGATATTATAGAAGGCCTTCGTTATGATCTAATATCGTACACAGCGGCTCTTGTACAACAGCAAAAGGCTACCATGGTGCGAATCATAAACGGAAATGGGCTGGTTCCTACTGTGATAGACGCGTCGATCGTAACATATAATCCGGCTATTTATAGTCAGTTACAGACATACAAAACGACAATTGATGGCTTGCAATCAACCCTGAGAGCGAGTAATCCAACTCCAGCATCGATTGAAGCGCTCGGAAAGGCTTTCGTTGTGGGTAACTTCGATAGTACAATCACATCCTACAATAACTATTTCATGTCTGCTAATAATATACTTAGCACACTCATTGCAATAGATAATGCACAGGCGCAAATGAAGGCGTATTATTTAGACGCAGTTCCACAGATTCTATCTGTAATAAGAGATCCAGTTCTCTCAATCATTCGGAATATTCTACCACACAATAACACTATTACAACCACCTTGGCTTCCATCAATATTACTATTAATAAATATAATCTAAGATCAACGCCAATCTTATATCAGCCTGAAGATGCCTCAAATATTATCATAATGAATGACACTTTATCGAATAGTTATCGTTCTATCACAAATACCTATTCAGCAGATTTAACACGCTTACGAAATATTGAAACAGCTCTTGTAACGCAATCAGTGCCCGTGTTTTCAGATATTGCTCTATATTATACAACTCAGCCAACGCAGCTTGCCAACACTTTACAATCTGCTATACAACCTATTGCAACGGCTGCAACTGATATAACTAAATACGTTACATCCGAGACATTGGATGATACCCAGGCCTTAATAACTAAGGTTGTAGATGTTGTTCGATCCTGCTTAAATGAGAAAAAACAGTTCGACAGCCTCTTTATATACACAACAAACCTGCTCAATACGATTGGATCTGCTTCATGGCGTAACATGATATTACCCAATATCAATAACCTTCATTTCATACGTCTATATGCCAGTTATATTACAGGTATTATTAAAACTAATATCGATATTGATATAAAATCAGATGTAGATATACTATTACGAATGTCTACTACACTTCAATCCGCTGAATCAATCTATAGCAATCTGTTAAATATGATGTATAATGCCTTGAAGACTATCTACACCTTCATAGATGGGTTTCCAGTTCCTCAACTGATTGCAGCAATATCGCCCCTACCAACAAAACAGCTATATGTAGACTTAAGTAACTCGGTTATGAATGACGTGTCAGGTGGTGTTTATCCTGCAAATACGTTACCGTCTTTCGATTTCTACAGACAGGTAGACACCGTATTTGTACCTTATATGAATTTCAATACATGGATACAGTCATATAAACCAGTTATCGATGCAATCTTATCAAATGCATTTGCAGAAGAAATACCAGTTATTTATTCAATATATGATACGTGTGATATGATTGGAGTAAGTATGGAAGGCTATATTACAAGCCGTCTGGTCTATTACTACGCAATGGTCTCATATAATAATAGTGATATGAGAGACACTGCAGGATTTCTATCGACTATACAGGAACAGATATCTAGAGTGACATGTGGATTATATAGTATTTTATGGAAAAGAATATCTTCAATCTCACAGAATACAACAATTTCCAGTAGTCTTCTACAGAATATTCTAATGGATATTTTGAATTTACAAGGAAATACATCTACACAAGATCCAGTTATACAATACTACACTGTCATTGGAGGACTTAATATAGATGTTCCAGCCTCTGTTTCAGCAGCAGTAAGCACACTGAATACAACTCGTTCTAGAGTTAGCGCGCTCGGGTTAATAATACCTGCCGCAACAATATCAGCAAATCAATCACGTATAACACGATCACTAGAAACAGTAACTGGCATTCCAGTTGGAAAGGCTTATATTGGTGAAACAACAATAGAACATAAACTACATTGGTTATTATCAAATACAACAATACAAACAAAATACAATATCAATATAAGAAGCCTTCTTCTAAAAAGTATTATGTTCGATATTTTTAATTTTAAAGCCAGGTATATACAAAATATTGCGAGCGGGGGTAATATATCTTTATTATCAAATACCTTTAATGGCGTTCCTTTTATAAATCCGTTTGATTCGAATAGTATAAGTCCAACCACAGATTTATCTGCGAATGTGGTACAGCTTATTGCATCTATACTTCCAACCGATTTATCAACATTTAATAGAAAGGCATCGGACTCATCTATCTATTCAACCATTGATTTATATAATTCACAACTTCTAAATAATACTACTGAAATCGCCCCTTTTATATCTGGTATGAACACGCTTTCAACCTTCATATCATTAAATATAGATAAAAATATTAGATATATATTAGAGGGATATTATGAGCGCATGATAACTTCCCAAACGGTTCCACAGACGCTGCCTCCCATAAATATACCGTCAACGCCGTTGTCATTGCCAACTCTTGTATCAACACCCAATATTTCATCATCAATACCATATCAGTATTTACAAGATGGGTTAGAAACACTTTCATTAGCAACAACTTCGATATTTGCCGAGTATACAACTGAAAATGCAAAATCTCCTCCGAATCTATATTCTATACAACTATTGATTGATACATATGGCGAGCTAGTAAATATGGCTCAGATGATCAGTATGTCTTCTGGAAGTTCTCTTCCAGATAGCTTGGTAACAGCCTCTGATACAAAATCAGAACTATCTTATGGAGCAAATGGGCAACCTCTTTATAGCCTATTTACTGATCAAAATAAATATAATCTATCCTATCTTCCTGGTATACCAAGCGCGTTTATAATCCCCGTTCCATCTGGACCATATGATAAGGCCCTTATGAATTCGTGGATCTACTTTGTCAATTCAATCTTCATAAATGCTACTACATTCTTAAATAATATTAATACAAAGGGGTTGTCTGACCAAACCATATATAATACAAAAAAGTCGTCGAATACTACGACGGATACGGGCGCCGCAGTTAGGGCGCGGGCACAAGACAGAGTCTCCGCATTGGCACTGATTCGACCGACTGTTCAAGCTGTCGATATATCTAGTCAGTCAAAGGCTACGGTTGGAGGCTCTCTAGGACCTATTTTTAATGCGGCCTCAGGGCCGCCGGCACCAGTGTATAAGAATATGCCGATCACTGTTTTATCTTTACCCCCTGGATCTGGCCCCGTTATGCGAGGTGGTGGTCAGATATTTATACAAGGACCCGCGGCCACCTAATAGAAAGAAATAATACGTTCCAGATAGATGCAGGGTTCATTTACAACTCTGAATGTATCTGATATAGTAAAACTTAATCCATTGGAGCTTGATAGATATATAGTAGATTTATCAGCAGTTATTTCAACGGCGAAAGGTACACCTGGATATATATTTAGCACACTATCAACCAATGACCTCGATATTTTAACCGACTCCCAGCTCTATACATATACTGTAAATTTATCGTCCTTAACAAGTAAAGAACAAATAAATAACTCATATCTGAATCTCTATTCATATGCCTATTCACAGAAACTACAGGCCACGCAGCGTAGTATAACTGAGCAAGCCACGATTGCATATACTGACTCAATCCTCTTTTCAAACTATTCAACTACCCTTCTAGGAAATAAGGCCATGTATGATAGCACTATTTCTAGTGCAACTGGGTATGATAGACAGATTTCTTCAACTACTCGAGATATCATACGATACTCAACTACTCTTTCGACAATCAATAGCACGATTAGTGGAGAGATTATCGCAACAGCGACGGCTAAAACATCACCAGAATATTTGGTGAAACTGGCAGCCTTTCAGGCGGCTGATTTGGCGGTTGAGACTGCGCAAGCATTGGTGAATCATACCTCGACAGTTCTTAGAAACTCGCTCGCAACATCCACCGCAGCTACCATACAGTTCCAACAGGCATCCACCGCGAATATACAGTATGCAACGGATCTATCAAACTATAATAGCACAATTGCGGGATATAAACTTCTGATTACAGATTTAAGTTCAAATATTCAAAGCACGATTGTTGCCGCAACGAACCTGAGACTTGTATCCACGCAGGTTGTTGCAGATCTCAATTATGCTAATAACTATCGTATCTATACATCTTTAAAAGCGCAGCTGGCACAAATTGGTGGAGGAGGGTCTGGTCCAGATAATGCCACTCGGATTGCAAATATAAATGCTGCAATCGCAGCACTTGATTTGAGTTCTCAAGAGTTAAATATAATAGCAGCTAACTCGGCATCGCAGGCCGAATATGAAGAGAATCTTAAAACCTACAATGCAGTAAGGGCATCAACCATATCAACAAATACAGGTTATTCTACGATTGCCGCTGCGTATTTTTCTACTGCAAGTAGTCTAACTAGCACATCTGTAGGATATAAGGATATTTATATTCCTCTCGATATTTCTGCAGAAGTTATCTTGGTAGACCTTCAGCGACTATCAGTAGCCTCTGTATTAGCGAGTTCAATACTTGTAAGTTCAATATCTACATTAAAAGGTATAGATAAATCGGTCGTATCAGTTGTTGCGACTAGCAATGCCTATATGGCCAGAGCGGCTCTTTTTAATACAATGATGTCTAAGGCGAATACGGAGCTATCTAACGCTAATATAAGGTATGATACTGCAATGAGTAATAGAAGTAAAGCTGTTATTGATGATATTAGTATGAATCGATTCATAGCAAACGAACAGGCTGGTCTTCAAACTGCCTACTATACTCTTGCAGTTAATGCACCGAACCTAACAGCCGCCGCAATTGATTTATCAATTGCAAATCAGATTCGTCTACGAGGCGAGTATGGTTATAAGGAATATTTATTAAGACAGACTCGTGTTTCGCTGACTACGAATGGGCTACCAGTAGATTCTATAGCTCCCTACATTACCGCATGTGAAACCCTTGGCGGCGTCGAATCTAGCATTATATCATATTATCAGAGTACATCTACCCTATTAGGTTCTAGGGCTCCTATTTCTATTTCTGGAGATGAGGTGAGGGGTAAAATAAATGTTATCAGTACAAGCGCCGGTTTGCAGCAGATTCTATATAATAAATATCGGACGTCAAATATGATGCTAGAACCTCTCGTTAGACAAACAATGGATTCAATGAATAGTGAATCTACGATTCTTGCGTCAGCACTTTTCGATTTATCCCTTGGTGAAGTCGAGTTGACATCCTTATTTACATCCTATAATGATAAGCGTCTTGCATATACCAGTAATGTAACAAATTCAGTAAACAACTCAATCCAAATGGAAAGCCTTTCAAAACTTATTCGAGTAGCTCAAGCTACTATCTCTGAGTTACGGGATACTTATATAAATCTTACACCGGGTCTAACTCCCATAGATAACTCATTAAGTACTATAAGTTCAATAGTTCGTTTACAACAGGGTGTTGCGAGTACTCTGATGTCTACCGTTAATGTTGGCGTTTCCACGCAGTTATCAATGGCAGATATACAGGAACTCTTACGAGTCTTAGGTAATACTATGGTTTCTGGTGCTTCTGGAGCGGCTGTACCTTCTGGAGCGGCTGTACCTTCTGGAGCGGCTGTACCTTCTGGAGCGGCTGTACCTTCTGGAGCGGCTGTACCTTCTGGAGCAGCTGTACCTTCTGGAGCGGCTGTACCTTCTGGAGCGGCTGTACCTTCTGGAGCGGCTGTGCCTTCTAGAGCGGCTGTGCCTTCTGGAGCGGCTGTGCCTTCTGGAGCGGCTGTACCTTCTGGAGCGGCTGTGCCTTCTGGAGCAGCTGTACCTTCTGGAGCGGCTGTGCCTATAGTAACATCTGGAGCGGCTGTGCCTTCTGGAGCTCTTGCACCTATAGTAACATCTGGAGCGGCTGTGCCTTCTGGAGCTCTTGCACCTATAGTAACACCTGGAGTTATTCGATCTTCTGGTCCTCCTGCACCTATAATAATGCCAGGGATTGGTATGACTTCTGGTGCTTCAGTCCCCGTAACAATCACTACATCTGGTCCTCCTGCACCTATTGTAACGCCAGCAGCTGTTACGCAGATATCTCAAGCTATACCAAATGCTATTGCAACATCTCAAGCTGTATCAGCTATAGCTGCTGTAGCATCTGGAGCGGTAGCTGCTATAACCTCTGTAACATCTGAATCTATTAGTCATGGGAATATCGCAGCAGTTGGAGCTGCGCCAATATCTGTAGTAACATCTGGAGCTGCATCAGCTATAGCGAATATAACACATGGGATAGTTGCCTCTGGAGCTGTAGGCCCTGCGCTTGGACCCATTATATCTGGAGCTGCTCCTGTAATCTCTGGAGCTGCGGCGCCTGCAGCTGCTAGGACCCCTGTAGTAACCTCTGGAGCCGCTGTTCCTGTAGTTGCTCCTGGAGCTGCCCCTGCAACTGCTGCTGCACCTGCAGTTGCTCCTGCATCTGCTGCTGCACCTGCCCCTGGAGCTGCTGCACCTGCAGTTGCTCCTGGATCTGCTGCTGCACCTCTAGTTGCCCCTGGATCTGCTGCTGCACCTACTCCTGGAGCTGCGCCTGCAGCTGCTCCTGGAGCTGCGCCTGCACCTGCCCCTGGATCTGCTGCTGCACCTGCCCCTGGAGCAGCTGCTCCTGTAGTAATATCTGGAGCAGCTGCCGTCCCTGGAGCAGCTCCTGCCCGTGTAGTAACCTCTGGAGCTGCCGCACCAAGAGTAATCCCGCCAGTCCAATCTGGCCCAGTAAAAATGCCGACAGTTCAAACAAACATCCCTCTTTCTCTCATACCCTCGTTCACAACGCAGGACTATGTGCCATATACTCCCCCCGGTTAATCATCTATCATACACCCATCCGTCTTTACAGCTACAGGCGCCTGACGGCGTTTCGTTCCCGACGTAGCACCCATCGCCCAATCCTCTATCTGATATGCACACTTCCTATAATAGGTAGCCCTCTTCAACCACTGCCCCTTATACATGCTATGATCGTCAATGATATCGACAATCACAGGTTGTATAACTCTCTTATTCACCTGGACCCGTAGAATACGCCCCGTGCTTTGTTCTACATTCTTTCGTGGGCTCGCCAAAATCACTGCATTCAGAGATTTGATATTCATAGCCTCCGAGGCCATTGCATAAGAGGCTAGTAGAACCCTTGCCGATGCTGCGCCAGATTCTCGCACCTCCTCCTTCATGCCCCCGATATAATAGGACATTGTCGGGGCATCCACTTCAGACAACATCTCCTCAATCCGGTTCAAGTGCCCAATCCGCTCGGAGAGCACCAGGATACGCCGATCCGGTTCCACCAGAAGCATCCGAATCCAGCGCACCACCTCCCGATTCCGCTCCTCACATCCGAGCACATTCCCTAAAAGCCGCGCCGTCACCGTCTCTCCGCGCCAATCAACCGGCACGTCATGATACGTCGTATCATCTGTCTTAATCGTAACCGCCTTCACTTCCACCGTCGGATCCGGATCGCGAGTCTTCTCCCAATAGACCGGCTCACCCAGAAACCACTGAAAGACCTTCGTCATTCCATCCTCCCGTATAGGAGTGGCGGATAGCCCTAACATCTTAGCAGTCTGAACACGCTGCAAGGCCTTTGAGAAGTGCTGCGCCCCCAAATGATGACACTCGTCAAAGATGGTAAATCCGAACCCGTCGAAGTCCGTCGACCCAAACTCACGCTTTACCAGAGTCTGAATCAACGCAATACAACAATCGTACTTGACCCGCGCCTTCACAGGCTGCTCACCGTATCCGGGAACAGCCTCTTTTAAGCGAGCCAAGAGTTCGTCTCTGCCCCCGCCAACCTTCAAGCCGAGTCTCTTTAGCTCCGCCTTCATTTCCGGAACGGTGGCCGTCTTTACGGGCGGCTCCTCCACCTCATGAATCTGTTTCAAATCCTCCTGGATAATGCCAATCCGGATTCCGGGCAAAAGCGCCTCCATTTCACCTTTCCACTGGTTCATCAGAAACTCCTTGTCCACCACGACAATAAACCGCTTCCCGAGCTTCGCCGCGATGCTGAGCGCCATAAAGGTCTTTCCCCGACCGCACGGCACGCAGATTAGGCCATTCCCGGCCTTAATAAAGGAATCAATAATGGCCACCTGATAATCATAGGGCTTACCGGTGAATTCCACATTCATAGGCTCTCCCTCAGGTACGATACTCCTCGCTTCTCCGAAGCGGTTAAGCCCCCAGGCTCGGGGCAGATACCATCGGGTCGGCGACTGTCGAAAGACCTTGAAGGTCGCCGCATCAATCATATCCTTCGTGGCGAACTTCGTATTCATCTTCGGAGTGACCGTGAGCTCATCTTGTAGCTCCTGTGTCTGAGCCGCCGTCAGCCCCGATTTAAGAATCGAGTATCCTTTTGATGTTACGAGTGGGTCCATGATTTGACCGCATGGAAAATGCCGGATCAAATTTAGAAGTGCCGTTATTAGATGGGCGCACGCATATCCCCTACCTTGATAAGTATTGTAATCGCCGGAATAGCCTTTATCGTGACCCCGTATCTTCCTATGTGGGTGCTAACGCCTCTTGCAGGTAGCCGCGTGGGCACCGCTATCATGCTAATCGCAGTATTGGCAGTTCTACAGTTTGATGTGGTTATATCCTTAGCCGTGGCTCTAGCCGTCGCCGCCGTCTTTATCGAGTATCGTCGCCGCATTTTGAACAAAATACAGAACACTCTTATTCTACCTGACCAACCCGATATGGTAAGTAATATCGGGTCCACCAGAAAACTTGTGCCCAACGAAGTGCATCCACCTGCCGAGGCACCCTCTATAGAGGAGCTGGGCGAGCAACGGGAGAATGATGCCCCGGGTTCTACGAGAGAGCCTCTCGATACAATCGACACGCATAGCGAGGCGATTGCGAAACTGATGGAGGAAAATGGATTCGCGAGTCTTACTTCCCAATAGTCCTATTATTCATAAAAAAGGTGATTAATGAACCTGCGACTAAACCTATTCCAGCGGCTAATATATAAGGCATCATAACCGTAAGTGTTTGCGTAGAAGTGGTTGCGGAAGCTACTGCTGCGGCGCCTGCTGCTGGTGTTACACCTGCTGCGGCGCCTGCTGCCGGCACAACTACATTAAATACTGTTAAAAACCCCACAACGAATACAAGAAGTACAAGCGCAACACCTAAAATAATCGTCAACACCTTTTCAGTTAATCCAGGATCAAGTAGTTTTTGATCTTTTACCGTTGGTAGTAGGACTTGGGTAAGTGTTTTAGCTCCAGACAAGTCACTTGTCTGAATCTGTGCCATGTCGAGTGGCATACACTTGTAGTTATCAGTTGTGGGTGGGGCGTTTGATGGAGGCACGTAGTTTGTAAATGGAGATGCTGCTACAGAGACATATTTACTCATCGTTGTAACATCATTCATAGTTACTCTTGTCATAGGGAACTTCACCATAAAAGCATCGCTTAGAGCTAGATATGCAAGCCCTCCAAGACATTTACTCTTTATAGTGTTCATTAGTTCAGGGCTTACGCTCAATCCAGTGGTATTTACATATGTGATGGCGTTTACTGAAGATGCCTCTGATGAATAGCCTGCAAGACATGTGGTATATGTTATATAGTTATTTAGAGGCAGACAATCCTCTAAGGAAAATGGTCCTTGATTATCAACGCTGGAATCTAAAGCCAATAAATAAGGGGGGTCTGTTCTAGCTTTACCATCACGTACAATAGGTACAATAATCATAATCATAGGTGTCAGTGTTGAGGTAGCTGACGCCACATTGAAAATAAATAATATATCCTCTGTATTTTCTTTTACTGGTACAAGCCACGATGTGTGTGTAGATTTTATTATCTGCGCGCTTGTAAGATTATAGGTGTTTGTATTATATCGTAGCGTAGTCGTGCTGTCATTTCCATCAATAAATCCAGATGAACATCCTGGTATTGTGGTTCGCGTCCCCCATTGCAGTTCAATGCGAGGATTGACACTCGGAAGGGCTGTATAGTTTCCTGCTGTAGGCTGAAACCCTATTCCTAATGGAAAAGAGGTTGGGCTGTTTCGTGGGCAGGTCGTTACCACCATTCTTATATTATCCCTGGAATATAGGCCGGCCCATCGAACCGATAGATAGTTGTCTTGCCCTTACCCATAGATGCAATGTTTACCTCATCGTCATTGTAGAGTTCCTCACATCCGACGTCATCCTGGCAGTCGCGGCGCTTCACTTTAATCGGCAACTGTACCGGGTTATAGGTGTCCGTGCGCGTATAATACTGGAAACGGTCGGAGCGACCGGCTGTGCGGCGGCCATAGAGGGGCAGGACCTTACCGTCTCCCAGCGTGATGATTCCCATTGACTGGTAGGTTTCTGGGATTCCTCTCGTCGGGGTTCGGGGCAGCTTTCCATATATCTCGGCGCCGGTCGGAAGATCTGGCTGCGTCATCCAATGACGCTCGGGCTTCGGGGCGCGCGTATAGCGATCATCTCCTGAGGCCTGGACGATTACGGGTTCTGGCTGCGCTTGCATGATCCGTTGGACAATCTGCTGCGGCTGCGAGTCCTGTTTCATATAGAGTATGAAGGTGACCATCGCGAGTGCCAAGATTATAGCGCCCGTAATGATATTTGGTGTGAGGCATATTACGCCGGGAGGACAGCTCCTCACCATCTTGATATTAATACATCTTTTTCATAGTGCGGCGTCTCTTATTTCGGCGGCGACGGCGGGAGCCCCCATCTATCCGTGGGGGTAGCTTTCCTTTTAAAGAGCTAATCGATGGTCTAGCAGCCACAACCTCTGCCGCATTTCTAGCAGATAAGGAATGCCCTATTTTAGGGACCTTCGCATTACGAACTGCAGCTGCAGCTGCCGCAGTATGATGCTCATTACCACCGCGCATATCTATTAAAGCCTAAAGAATTCAAAACGCGGGTCCAGCCATTCCAGTGACAGCTACGACATTGCCTGGTGCAGCTGATGAGGCTGCACCAGTCTTTAAGAGGGCAGTCTCAACACCCTCAGAGTCCTCACCATTCTGTAGAACAGGGTTGGCCAACGGGGTAGACTCTGTAATACCCGTGGCCGCCACCGTCTCCTCCTCGGGTGTATTAATCTTGACGCGCGCGCCGCCGGCCGCGGGAATGCTCTCCGCTGGAAGCCCCTCGTTCGACATGGCCTCGACACTCATGAGCGGCTGTGAGCTCATGATCTCCGGCGACTCGAGAACACCCACCGGCTCAGTCTTCTTTGGCGCGGCAATCCGGATGGCCTCCACGCGCTTGGCAATACTCGGGCCGTCCTTTACCTGAAAGGCCTCCTTCTTTTGCTCCATAGCGAGATTGACACCCTTCGCGGCCAGCGGCACTAAGAGAGCTACGATCGCTACCTCAAGAGACTGTGTAAACCCATAGAGAATGGCTGCGACACCAAAGGTCATGAGGGCGACCTCGAACTCTGTAAATACAAGGTCGGCTAGAGCGAGTCCAACAACTAGGGCCTGTGCGAGCTTCTTATCAAGCTTCATGGAGCTTCTTCTATCGTATGGTAATATTAACGGCATTCTGTTGAGCAGCGTTAACGGCTCAACAAAGGCACAATCACACGTTGTAGGACCCAAAAGGTTGCGCCTGCGGCCGCCGACTTTACAAGAAGGCCTATCGTCGTAAGCTGACCCGTAGCCTTGACCATAGAGGGAACATAGTGAGCAAATAGGAAGTTCACGACAGGTAGACTGAATACGAAGACGATTACTGTCACAAATAGGGGGAGCTTGAATTCATCTAGGATACGAGACGTCCACGACTTCTTTGCCGGGGCGGGCCGGGGCGCCTGTGGCGCAGGCGTATTGAAGGCCGCCGCGGATGAACCGTCGCTGTTCGCAGCCTGCACCATATTCGCGAAATCTGCTGGCGTCGGATGGCTATTTCCAATCACATGTGCGGTCGCGGGGGCGTTGTCCATGACACGTGGGGCCACGTCGGTGTTCGAACTCGGGGCATTGATCATACCAGCCTGCCGGGGGGGTGCACCTCCACCGTTCATCTCGCTCAGAATATTCTGCACAAAGTCCCCGTCTGCGAGAGATGGGGCAGATTCTAGGTCGGAGAGTAGTGTACTCATTTTCTGAAGAGCGGTGTCAAAAAGGTTTGTGGCAGTAGAACGCTTGGCTGTTGTGGGAGAACTCAAAACATCTGGCGTTCAAAGGGCTCAATCACGGCGCCCGCGGGGCATGATATCGGCTGTGTCCGGAACTGGTAACATTTGCCCCCGAGCTGGTAGGTCGAATGCGTTACTTCCTCGAGTGGAGGAGCCTTCAGAATCCGGCATTCATCGCCATTACAGACTGGCTTAAAAAGAGTCATCAGCCCGAGGCCCAGGATAAAACTGGATATGATACTAAAGCGTTCTGTCTTTAGGAACTCGAACATACTTAATTATAAGCTCAGTATATAAGTAAGAGAGTCATGATCAATCACTTTAGGATTTTACCATTTCTTGCCGGGATTGCCGTAGGAGTTTTAGTTGTCTTCTTTTATAAGGCCCCGCCCATGATTGTGCACGAGTATCCTCATCCCGAGAATGTGAAGGATCGCGTCTACAAAGATAACAATCACGTCTGCTACAAGTATGACTCGAAGGAGGTGGATTGTGATAAGAATGAGGAGACACTAAAGGTGTATCCTTTGCAGGTTTAAGCTTTGTGCCTAAGCTTTGCGCCTAAGCATGCAAAGCGACCAAAGCGACCAAAGCGACCAAAGCGACTTCAAGCGTTGCGCCTTGCGTTTATAATCGCCCCAACCTTCGCCGCAGCCTGTTCCTCCTCCGTAACAACGCCCTCCGTAGCATTTCCCGCCGGCGCCTCTTCCAGAGTCGACTCACGCGCCCGAGACCGCACGGTCTCCTGAGCCAGGCCAGCCGCATTCTCGCCCTTCCATCTCGTAGGATCAAGCACGGCCTTATCCTTGTCATTCACCCCTACACCCGAAGGCCCTGGGCGCACATCCGCATACACAATCGCGTCCGTCCCAGTCTCCAAGAGCCGGGCCAGAAGCTCCGGATGCTGCTGATAGACGGCCGTATAAATCGAGAGCCACAGCCCCTTCGCGTCCGCCGGATGATCCGCAATCTTCTGGGTCAGAATCCGGATGGTGCGCGCCGAGCGCGTTTTCAAGAGCGTTGCCCGGAGAGGCTCATTCCCCAGTTCCTTTGCTCTCTCGGCCTCATAGGCCTGGAGCGTAGTGAAATAGCGCGTCTCACCCAGAGTGAACTCCACGGGCCACATCGGACTCATGAATCCATTCTGAGGATCCTCGGTATCAAAGAAGATCCGGGCCATTCGGCCATCCTTCAGAGTTTGGCGGAAGACTTCCTCGGGTGCCTCGGCCGGCTCCTCTTTGGGCGCCGCCTCATCCGGAACGTAGCGGCCATAGAAACGAGCGGCCGGAAAATCCCGGTACAGCATCTGAACCAGGCTGGTGTCGAAGGGATCCTTCGCCTTCGCCCCGATCCTTTCCGGATCCGCCTTCAACCGTGGGTCGGACTCCGGATCATAGTACTGGAAAGGTTCCGTGGAGGGAGCAATCACCTTCCGGGTTTCATAGGGTTGATCCAAGAGAATCTGGCGCGTGGCCAGGTTTCCGATTGGGGCGGCAGCCCGAACCGCCGAACGAAGGGCCGAGCGCTGGACCTCGAGATCGGTCACGTCCTTATTTGCCCGCAAAATCGCCGGAATACTTCCCGACGCATAGGCTTCCCTTAGCGCAGCCCCTGCCTCCACGAGCGCCGTCTCTAACTGGGCAATCTGATCGAGGCGCATTTGCTCTTGGGCATCCCGATACGCCGGATCTAAAGGCGTATACCTGAGAGTCGTTATTACTCCGTCAGGCCCATTCAGATCACCCTTCTCGTCATATCCATATGCCCCCGGATCCTTCGCGCGCTTCTTATAAAACTTCTTAATGGCCGCCTCAGCCTCTTTGGTATACGGAGTGAGCTCTGATAGAGCCGGTGGCTCCTCTTGTTGCGGCTTAGGCAGCACCCCAGTTTCTGCCATCTGGTCAATGGGAGGAAATAGTAATAGCCCACAGGACGCTAACATCGATTATGCGATACGTATTACATTTGGTATCGCACACGGAGTCTTGCTAACCCTATTCAGTTTCGGCGCCGCCCTTGTTTATCCGGCGCTGTCCCATTTTTCCTTCGGCCTCTTCGGCTTCATTATCGCGCCTATAATGAGCCTGTGTCTGGCAATCGCCTGTAACCTATGTGTAAACTACGTGTCACAGTCAAAGCTGACGGTGGAACATAGTTTGGCCTCTGTGTGGATTCCTCCCTCGGGAGTATTTGTAGTCGCCGCGATCCTAATGCCACTCGAGATGATGCCGAGCCTGTTTCGTACAACGGCTCTTTCGACTTTAGCGATTACCTTTGTCTGTGTGAATTGTATTACCACTACCCTCCTACAGATCTATGCCGCTAGAGGGATACAAAGACAGGTGCGTATGCCGATAGATCATTCATCCTCGGGCTCGTCTGGGCCAACGTAAACATATCGGGGAACTCCCTTCTTGGAGCCGGCGCTATTCAGACGGTAGTATCCGGACTTCATGGGCTGCTCGGCCTCTGTCTGAGGCCCGGATTCCTGGAAGGAGTTCCGGAGTGGTGCCAGAGGTGCTAGAGGCGCCAGAGGTGCCAGAGAGTTGGCCACGGCATTCACTGGCCGCCCCGTCCCGGTCATCAGATGAGCTATGATATAGCTGACGGCTGCCCAGACAATACAGAATAGCCAGAATGGAAATATCGTGCCGCCGTCGACGTCGCCGATTCCGAACTCCTTCCAGCGCCCATCTCTGTGAAACATGAGGCTGGGTCTGAAAAAGAGGATTACGGCGATGCCTGTGAGGTATAGGATCATACTGAAGAGGAGGGTCCTCATCTCTGTCTTTGAATCGAGAGTTTTTACTAAGGCGTTAGCCGTGCTACTAAGGCTTGTGGCCGCTAAGGCAATAGCCGTATTAATAATCCTCAGCCGCCATCTGATCATTGTCGTAGCCACCCTCCGCACCAGCCCCGCCGCCCCCAAACTCCTCTTCCGGCCCAGCAGCCGCCGCCACTCCGAAATCCAAGCCCATATCGGCGCGCTGTGCCCGTTCGCGCTCGTATTGATCCGGATCATATTGATAAATCGCCTTCGTGCCGCCCACCGCCCAATCACCCAGTCCGAGCCGCTTCTTCATCAGCTCCACCTTCTTTTCCTCCGGTGTCATCTTTGCTAGCCGACCAATCATGGCCACCTTCTCGGCCTCAGCGCGACGAGAAATCATATCACGCACCTGCTGCTCTGAAAAGGCTAGACCCTCGATCTGAAGACGATTCAAGCACACGTCCAGAATCTGAATCGGGGCCCTAGCACCCAGATCGATTTGCCCCACATCAGATGTAGCCGGGACGCGATTCGGGTTTATGAATTCTGACAGGATCCCTGAGAGAAGAGCGCCAACAACATACGGAAGACCAAACCGACCTCCCGGAACAAAAGACGCACGCAACTCATTTTTGAGAATCGGTAAGACGAGAGCGAGGCGATCCCGGGCCTGTTCCAGCTTGGCGGCCGTGAGCCCCTGAACCCGCTTCGTCAACGGACCCAGATATTCGAGATGCGTCTCCAGAAGCCGGTGCAAGTCGTCGCGCGCACCAGCGGCCAGCTCATACGACCGCTGCACCTGCAGGGACTTCACGCGGAACTGTTTTAGAAGGCGCTGGAAAGGTACGAGCAAGTAGGTGCGCAAACTTTCCGCGATTTGACCAGGGCTCTGTTGCAAAAGGCTCCGTAGAGCACCTGTCGATCTCGCACCAATGCGCCGCTCAATCTCTCCGATCTCCTCGGCCGCCGCATTTGACAGAGGCCCATAGGCCTCGGCCACCTCAATCTCTTCCGCGCCGGGCGCGAGTCTGGACACACGCTCAATCGTCGCCGCCATCAGAGGCTTCCATTCCTCAAATACATCGAGGGACGCCAGACGCGCCAGGAGTTCGGCGCCCGTCTGGACCGTAGGCAACGTTATCTTAGGCACAGAGAAGGCCTTGTGACTGGCGTCCAGAACGTCCTCGAAGGTCGTGCGATTAATGACGACCTTTTGCGTTGCCAGGGCCATCTTGCCATTCTCCATGATCGCGTCCATATCAGCCTGCCAGTCCTTGATCAAGTCCTTACTCTGTGGCACGCCCGCCGACTCAGAATAGGGGCTCTCCGGAAACTCGAACCCGCAGTGGCCACAGATTTTTGTGTAGCCTGGCTCGTGCGGCAGGCCCTTTCTCGGGCCGTCGTAGCATACGCGCAGAAAGACTCTGTAATACAAGGTCTCGGGCAACTCCGGGAACAAGCGACCCGCCGGACGCGGCTTGAACGGCAGCGTGACCTCTGACGCCGCCTTACCGCGGGGTGGAGTCTTCAGAGGAAGCGCGGGCATGTCATGGGCATGCCAGAAGCCGGGCTCTCCGATCGGAGTGAAGCAGCAGCTGGCCTCCGAATACGGCGAGCCCCGGACATAGTTGCCGAACTGGCGAGCGAGGCGATGGCTGGTCTGAATCCACCCGCGCACCGCCTCGGCCGGAGTGGCGGCGTTCGGAACCACGATCGCCTCCGTGGCATCCTTTTCAGAAATCGCGTACGGGATCGGATAGAATCCGGCGGGCACGGCCTCCGGAAGACGATCCGCGAACTCGGCGGATCCATACAGTTTCTCCAGATAGGCCCGCTTCTCGGTGATCCGCTGCTGCACAAGGGCCGTCTTCAGCGCCTCCGTCAGAATGGACTCGATCGATTTGGCAATCAGATCCTGGCGCTTCTTGTCGCTGGACTCCCGGAGAAAGCCTGTCAGATTCCAGGGCGTCTCGTTGACCTTGATGCCGGCAATGGCGCAGCTGAAATACTCAAGCCCCGTGCGATCCTTCTCCGAGCCGACCGGATATCCGCTGAGCCCGGCCTTGCAGCCCTGGAGTTTCGTGCGCAAAACGTAGCCCGGGACATGCGTCTGAGCCTCCAACAATGCGTGGGCACCCGTGGCCGAGACGAGAATACGATTGATTAACACGTCGTAGTCCACGGACTTGACGCCCGCCGCCTTCTTTTCGGACACGCGCTTGGCATATTGCTCCCGCGACGGCTGCTTCTGGATTTCCGACTCTACGCGCTCGACGATCCGCTTATAGCTGTCGCGATCCGCGTAGATTCCGACGCGATCCAGGATTTGGCGCGCCGTCTTATAAACCAGCGTCTGCACATCCGTGGCGAACTCAATGGCCTCCGGTGCATCGGCCGGCCCACCGAGAACCATCTCAATATCGTCCTCCGCCGTGGCGTCCTTGTCTATAAGAACGGCCCGACCCGACATCGGCTTTCCGGAATCGTCGTATTCGAGGCCCTGGTCGAAGTCGATCTCGGTGATCGACTGGCCGCAGTTGCCGCACATGTATTGCCCCTGAAAGACACCGCTGCTGAATGTTAATAGAAGCTCCTTGTGCAGCGTCTCCTTTTCGCGTGGCCTGATAAACTCCTGCATCTGGAGCTCCTCGTGGTAGCACAAGAGATGCTGGTTGCAGACGGAGCAGTTCAGCCAGTTATCCTTCCGGCCGGAGGAGAAGCGGGCGATGAGGCGGGCGAGCAGGAGAATCCGCTCAACGGGATCGGAGACCTTCTTGATCGCATTCAGGCTCCCCACGTGGGCGCAGCGATTGGGCTGCGGCTCCACGCCGGCCGTGGCCTTCTTCGTAGCCCGGGCCAAGCCCACACGCAACGCCTCGAGGAACTGGTCCCGCACACGCCTATGCCGCTCCTTGGCAAGAGGCCCGGGCACGCCGGCAAAGGCCGTCAAATAGAGCTGGGCCACCGTGTCCAGGAGTCCGGCCGTGAGGGCGATATCGTTGTCCTTATAGGCGGGAATACGGGCCCGGATCTCGGCCACACGTGCGGCGAGCAGCGGCTCCTCCGTGAGTACGGCCATGAACTGCTCCAGGGACTCGCCCTCCAAGAAGGTCCTATTCTCGAGGCGAAGCTCGGACACCTTTTTCACGGACAACTCGTGTTCCTCTATGATGTACTGCTTTACGAGGGCTCGGGTCTGAGAAATCTTCTCCAGAATCACCTCCTGCTGCTCCACAGTGAACTCCTTCTGGGCCAGGCCCAAACTCTTCAAGCTGATGAGGGCGTCCGCCATGCCCTTTGGATAAAGAGGCTGTGACCGGATCCAATCCTCCAATGTAATGTTCCCTGACGTGTTTCCATTCGCCCCTATAGAGATTAGGCCACCCGCCGTCGCCGTCTCAGAAACCCCACTGAGATCATTGAGTATTTGGCGCATAGTTCTGGGTGGTTGTTGACTGAATATGATGTCCTTGGCGAGGCGGCCACTGCGAGTGAGACCTAGATTACGCTCCGCGCTCAAAGGAAATAGGAGTTGGCCATCGACGACGCCTTCGTCCGCGGATTCAATGCGCCTCGCATCGCGCTCCTTCAGACGAGTGGTGCGGGGACCGAGACCCTTCAGCAGCGATAGAGAGATCTTGTTTAGTCCACTGGGCGGGACCTGTAGGATCAGTTTTCGGCCCTCCATCGTGGGTCCGAGGACCCGAAGGCCATCTGTGACGGCCTCCATGCCGTCGGAGAACTCGGCGCGAATGAACTCCTTATCCTCCTTGAAAACGAGCCGCTCACCGTCGACGGAGTCCAACCAGGTGCGCATATACTGCTTGAAATAGCGCTCCCATCCGACGAACCAGGCCGGAAGAGCGTCCGGCGCACCCGCCGCGGCGCCGAGCTCTCGCTCGAGAAAATCCGTGGCCTCTACGATGACGTCTTGGAGATATTTGAGCTCGACTGTGCCAGGCAGCTCTTCTGGGTCATCGCCCTCTGCGCTGTGATCCATATAGAGGGTGCGCTTCACATCCATGATAGGTCTCGATAGGGCCGGTGGTGCTGCGCTGAGGAGTTCCAGGATTGTCTGAAAGGAGGTCGCGAGCTTCCCGCTGGGTTCTCCTGTGGTCGCATAGGCCACCGCTTCGTTACGAAGCAGCATGCACTGTTCGACGAGGCGGCGGAGATCCCGCTGCTGCTTGATGTTTTTCTGGGAGGCCATGGGAATCGCCTCCAGCATTTCGCGGAACATGTCATTGCGCTGGACGTTGTCCGGATAGAATAGCTGGGTGGAAGGGATTTCCTGGATGCCGACGATCTCCTCTTCCAGCTCGGCAAGAAACTCGAAGCCCTCGTTGTCTTCGTCTGCGGCAGCTGCGGCGGCTGCCATCTCTTCTTCAGCACCATCTACTGGCAGATTAGCCGCCGAAGGAAGTGCCCGTGGTCTTATGACTGCAAAGGGTGCGTCCTGCGGTACACCTCTGAATTCAAACTGAAGAGGCAACTCGCCCTCCGTCTCGTCCTCCAGGACAATCGTGTCCTCCGCCTCATCGATAGACTTTATAGTATACTGTAGACCCAGCTCACCTGTCGCGCTAAACGTGTCTGCTATCTGCCCGACCTGGGCATCAATCTGCGTCACGAAGGCCGGGGCGGCTCGTTTTGCGACGAGGAGAAACTTGTCTATTTTCAACTTCGGATCGAGGTCCCCTTCGACGATGTTAATATCAACGAGGCGATCACTGACGCCGTCCGGCAGAATACGAAGTAGATCGGAGTCCAAATAATAAATACGACCACGCGTTCCGTCCAGCTTGCCGCCGAGGACATAGACGCTGTCTCCCAGCTCGAACTCAGGCGTCTCATCATCCGTGACTGGCGCCATTACAGGATCTATCTCAAGCTCCTTTCCCTCAATCAGTCCATCCCGCTTTTGATCCTCCTCTAACGACATCCCTATCGTGTTGTGCCAAATTTAAGCATCTGTATGAACCCGACTTTGCAAAAATTGCAGGCCTAAGCGCCTACCACATCAATAACAACAGAATGTCCTACACTGTCAGCCATTTTGAGACCCTTCGTAGCCGCTTCCCGTCATGGCCTGAGCTGAAGGAGCACCTGGTGGCCTCCGGCCTTCGCATCGTAGAGACGCCCGATAGCAGTGTCGTAGTGATTCGCTATAACAAGGGTAGGGACGAGCTCGCTGTGTTCCGCTCGGTTGTCTGGGACACGGAGGCAAATCGCCCTCTCTGTGTGGCGCCTCCGAAGGCGAAGTCGGGCCCGCCACCCACAGGGGTACAGCTCTCCGCCACGGAGGACTTTGTTGACGGCGTCATGGTGAACGCCTTCATGTCTGCTGGTGTTCTACAGTTGGCCACCCGGACCACGCTGGGTGCGAACAACTACTTCTACAGCGAGACCTCCTTTGCTACCATGTTCTCGGAGGCTCTTGCCAATACGGCGTTCAAGGACCTGAATGGCCTACAGGAGGTCATGGAGACGGCGCGCACGGATGCGGGTGCCGTGAGCTGCTTCGCGAGCTTTGTTCTGCAGCACCCTGCGCACCGTGTCGTCGCGAAGGTCGAGGAACCGGGCCTATATGCAGTGCATATGGGCTACGTCTCAGAGTCGGGTGCGGTCTCGATGAGTGAGCGGGCTGTCAACTGGCCCCAGGCCTTCGGGCGCCTCCAGGCACACTCGTATGCCACGCGCCGCTTCTCAGATGGTGAGGCCGTGCAGATGCTTCAGCGGACGGCGGTGCAGCGTGGGTGGCGCTGGCAGGGGCTCGTGTTCAAGGACGGAGTGGGCGGTCGCTGGCGCCTTCGTAGCACGACCTACCAGACGCTTCGGTCTCTCCGTGGCAACGAGGCGAAGGCGGAGGATCGCTTTCTCCGTCTGCGCTCGTCAAAGAAGGTGATGGACTACTTGAAGCACTACTCGGAGGACCGCGATGTCTTCTGGGGCTACGAGCAGTCTCTTCGTGCTCGCACTGATGACGTGCTGAGCGCCTACACGGCGGTGCACAAGGCCCGTAGCCTGGCCTTCAAGGATCTGGCGCCCGAGTACAAGCCGGCGGTGTTTCTGCTCCACAAGCTCTGGCTTGAGGAGCTGCGGCCGAAGGGCTTCGTGGTCCGTGGGTTTGAGGCGGGACGCGTTGTGGCGGAGCTGCGGGACTTTGAGCAGAAGCGACTGATGGCGGCGGCGCCGTTTGTAGCGCCTGTTGTCGAGGTGCCAGCTGTTACGGAGGTGCCAGCTGTCGATACGTCGGTTCCTGCATGCTAAACCCGCTCGCACCGCACACTCGAAACAGTCTCTATAGGAAACTTCTCCTCGTAGACCCTATTCTTCATAAAACACGCGAGACACAGTTGACAGCAGTATCCTGCTCCAATAACGACACTATATAGACAAGAGTCCATCCTTTTTTTACAAGTTCTAAATATAAAATTGCTGCAAACCGGCACTTGACGGTAATCATGAGCCTAAGGCTTGCAGAGGTGCCATCTTGGTATATGTGCAATCCGTACGTCATAAAAGGATACCGAGCCCCGAGACCCTTTTATCAAAGCTTTCTCTCCGTGTTCCAATGGCACAATGAGACTCTGAATATTCATACACACCTTTGGCCCGGGCTATTCTTTCTCTATAAACTTATACATATCCCATCCACTCATGCGTATCAAGAGGCCTCTTCAGAGGTGAGATTCGTCATGATCTTCGGGTTTATAAGTGCCATCTATTGCCTGTTTGCATCCACCTTCTTTCATATCGTGCTCAATGTCAGTGAGGCCTGGCTTATTCTATCGCATAAGCTCGATATAATAGGCATTGTCGCAGTCTGCCTTGGCCAGCAGTTTCTGAATACTCTTATCTTTGCAAACGCGCATCCTATCGCATTTTGGTGCATGGCCAGCGGCCAAGCATTCTTTGCAGTCAACTGTGTAAAGGATATTCTGAAACGAAGGGAGGCAGAACCACTGTGGGCGATGCAATATCCGGCGATCACGACTGTTACAACAATCGTGGTCACCGTATTTACGGATCATCATCGGGCGGCCGTACATGCGTCAGTGGGCTGCTCGACTCTGGTGATTATAGCAGGACTCGTATTCTTTAAGGGGCGCTTTCCTGAATGCTGCTTACATAATATGGACAACTATAACTCGCATGTTTGGCACCATGTCTGCGTAGTTATCGGCATTTCATTCGCTACCATGGCGACTACATGCGTTGGCGGGCTTTAACGCCGTTTCGTGTGCTTTGTCTTACGCTTAGACTTACGACTCTTTGCACGCCGACTCTTTTTTCTATAGCCACCCGCAGAAGGTCTTAGGTAAAATATCTTGGTACCATCGGGAACTGCAGCACTTAGGGATACAATTATAACGTTGTGTACCATGCCATCCCTATTATTATTAGCAACGAAACTACTGATAACATTCGCAGAGCCCGTTCCCCAATTCACCGTCATACCACTCCTCACAGGGTTAGTGAATGAGTTATCACGTGGCTCCTGATCACTTCTTATATGCGGGCCAGGAAACAGTTTTACAGCGATTTCTCTATTATTCTGGAACATATTGTTATCACCATTATAGTCAAGTAAGTAAAGAGGGGTTCCAGTAACTGTTGCTAGAGAAGATGCTCTTGAAGTCGTCGCCGCGGGAGAGGAAGCTCCAGATACAGCTCCAGAGACTGCTCCAGAGACTGCTCCAGACGCACTCTGGGCAATCAGGGTAAGGATTCTTTCATATACGGGATGCAGGGGCTTCGTTTTGTTGTTAATCATATCAACAATGCTATTATTTTTCGGCCCACTTACTGTACTGGCAAAGCCTGTTACGTTCGGATTAGCTCCCTTATTCAACAGAGCCTCAACAATATTATGCTCAGAATACTGAACTGCCCAAACTAGCGCGGTTCTACCGAGTGTGCTTTTATAGTTTACCTGATCAACACTATAGTTTGCAAAAAGAGAATTAGCATCTGACAGGCTTGTTTTTATCTTAGGAGACGCCAGAGAGTTATTCACTACAGTTGTGTAAACCATATTATAAAGGGCGGCGGATGGATCCGTAGACAGAACAGATGGTAGAATAGCTGCCATATATTATAGTGATATATATATATTATGTGTGGCTTATCGTCGCTTCTTGCCACCCAAATAATACAGACTCATTAAAGCCCCCATAGCAATAATCAAGATTGGCACATTGATCACCATGATACCCTTTTTTCCATATTTTGTGGGAACATCACAGATCGGACAATCCGGAGACACTTGAATATCAGTGTCACCCTGCTCGATCTCGTAGGGTTTGATAACAACGCTCTTGTGAAAAACAGTATAGACGCGCCCCAGGTCGCCGGCCAAGCACGAGTACAAGTCCACGTGCATATCAATCGGAAAGGCCGTCTCCAAAAGCTTCTCCGCACCTCTGCGACTAATCATATATCCTGTGAAGGATCCACACGTCTTGGGCACCCAAGGTCCTGTAACAAGAGTCTCAGGATTTGCCTTACCCTTATAGTCAAAATACCATCCTGAAGGAACCGTAAAAAACCAGACATCTGGAACCTGTGGCAAAAGCGTCACATCACGCATGGCCCGCTGCAGCTTCGCAAGAAATCCCTCTGGAATAATGGCATCATCCTCAAAAACAATCGCATAGGCCTCTGAGCGCTCGAGAAACTTTTTCCAGACTCCTGTGTGACTCAGATAGCAGCCGATGCCGCCAGCGGAATCGAGCTCCTCGTGATCACGGCGAATATGCTCCTTTATGTTCCGCTTCGTACGTAGGGAAATCCGCTCATCCTTTTGGATGTCGAGGGCCGATCCGTTGATGCCCTCAAAGCGCTCGAATGAATACTGCCTCATAAGAGTGTCCATCTCGGGCTGTTTTGAAAAACGATCCCACCGGTCCGCGCGGTGCTTCAAGTTAATACAATATACATGGATGGATCCCTCCATGTCCTTATTAAGGCTTTTGAGATTATGCAGCGCTGCTCGCTGCAGACCACTGAGCCAGCCAGTCCTTGAACATGGCGGCACAGCCACGCGCGGCCTTACCGAGCGCAGCCCGCGCCGTCAGCTCCATACCATCGGCAACACCGACACGCAGAAGCATCTCATCACGCAGCGGATGCGGCACCTTGTAGCCGACAAAGGTGATAGCCTCCATATCAGTCTGCTCCATATAGGACTGTAGAAGGTTGCCGAGTGTGTGGTCCTCATGCTGGAACATGAAGTCGAAGCCCTTCATCTGGGCATCCGCCGGCTGGACCTTCACGCCCTCGGGAAGGTCCCCCGCATCGATCGAGGCATAGCGCGCCAGCTTCGCCTGAAGAACCTCCAGGGCCCGGGCCACGCAGTAGACTGGCGTGAGAACACCCACGGACTCAATGATGAAGTCGAAGCTGTAGGGCTCGCCGTTCGCATCCATGAGGAAGCAGCGCTGCTGCTGCATGGTCGCGAACTCCCGCTCCAGCTCACCCTTGCGCACGGCATTGGAATCGAGCTCCGACGGATTCACCTTCTTCGCAGTCTGGAGCCAGGCCGTAAACACCTCCTTCTTTCTCTCCTCACTCTTATCGAGCGTGTAGCCATAGGAGCAGCGACTCGTGACGGGCATGAAGGCTGCATTCTCGCGCCCGGTGCCTACCGTGGCCTTTGCAACGAGGCTGACGCTCTCGGGCTCCTGGGTACCCGTGCGACCCTTCAGAACAGCGAGAAGACAGGTGTCGTGGGTGACCGGGTCGGGGTGGAAGAACTCCACGCTGGGCACGAGGAGTGGCTCCTCCTCGGGCCCGCGATCCTTGTAGACCTTGATATCAGAGGCCACGACGTCCAGAGGGTCGCTGGAGTCGTTGGTGACATCGAGCTTGAAGGTGTAGTCGTCCGGCGACCAGTTGAGCGGATCTGCCACATGGACGGGGATGAGACCGAGGCGGTGCGCCAGCATCTCATTGCTCATGGGCGTGCTGTTCTTGGAGATTGAGACATCGGTCGTGGTGCCGTCCTCCTTAATCTCTGCCCGGAAGGCTACCGTCTCGACCTCCGTGATGATCGAGCGCCGAAGCGTATTAGCGTACGCGACCTGCGTGGGGGCAAGAGTGAAACGGAGAACATTCCCGTCCTTGACCAGGTTCTTGAATATGGAATCGGGGGCGGCAGGGAGAGCAGGGGCAGGGCGCTTACGAGGAGCAGCGGGACGAGACATTTGATACCGTTCCTTCTACAGGGTGCTCAAGGCAATTTTAGGTGGCAGCAGCGGTGCGTTTCTTGAGACAACAAGACCTTATCTATTTTGATTAGGTGGCATGGCACAGAATCCTATACACGTGTGCTTCTATAGCAATAAGTGCCAATGGTCCAAGGCCTTTATTACGGAGATATCTGCGACCCCGTGGAAGACCCAATTCAAGTACGTCTGCGTTGACGCAAGCCCTGGTCGCCCGCCTCTTCCCGGCTGGCTGAAAAAGGTCCCGACCATAGTGATCGCAGGAGAACAGGAGCCGCGCACCGACTCTGATGTCATGAACTGGCTCTACGAGAAGAAGATGAAGGAGGGATCGTCGAAGGTGGTCACAGGAGTGGCCGCAGGGGCCGATCCAATGGCCTTCAATGTCGCCGAGCAGGTCAACTTCGGTAAGGGCTTCAGCTACAGTGGGCTCGATGCGGACACGTCGGCGACGGGCACAGGTGGCCTCACCATGCCCGGCGCCTTTTCTTTCTTGGACGGTGCGGCTTCCGCGGGTGATCGCCTGTCCCAGGATGGTGGTGCGCCCAGTGTTCAGAACTCACAGCGGCGCTCCAAAAAAGAGGAGATGTTCGATAAGCAAATGGAGGCCTATCAACGTGACCGCGACGTAGGGATTCAGAAGGGAAATGGGCGTGTTTAAATATGAAATTAATATCTTATATATATATATAGGATGTCAGGTGAAGAGACTACTACGAATATCACAGGGCAGAATAACCAAACAGTATTAAGATCAAATACTGTTAGTCATGTAAATACAGTATCAAACTTTCCAGATACATACTCACAGACGAATTTTAATAGGGCGATAAATTCAGTTGACAAAATCAACGAATCCGTGATGAGAGTGAATAATACAATAGATCAAGCGACGCAGAATTTATAATATTCAAATAACACCATCACCCAATATATTATGAATCTTAAGGAAACATTTATGAACTCAATAAATGTGGCAGAAGGTCATCTGATTAATGCTATTAAAATTAAAGCAGGCCTAAAACCAAGCAATCTAATGCATACAAAGCCTACAGGGATTTTTTCACAACGTGCTAGAGGTATGAATGGTCGTCTGCCTCAAGAATTCAATAATAATATAACACTTGATTCGAGTGGTATTCTTATACTATTAAATAAGGTAAATAGTATTAATTCTGAAGTCAATGTTGTGCAATCTAATCTATTAGAACTTGGTAGTAATATTAGTGATATACCAAATAAAGTTAACTCTAATATAACAACTTTACAAGATGGTTTTAAGAATATGATTAATAATATGATAGGAATTGTAAATAAATATATAGAGGATCCGAAATATGTTCCTAAAGAAGACGCGGGGCAGAGTAGTTTGGCAACGTCCACCGGTGGGGGTAGAAGAACTCGCGGGGTAAAGCGCAAATCTAAAGCCCGCACACATTATAAGAATAGAAGATGAGTGCGCTCGGTGCCTTTAACACGCAACTAATCCGCTTCTTTGAGGAGCTTTCTAGCACATTTCCAGAGGAGCGCGATATCAAACTCGCTCTAGAGGCAATCCAGGGGGCGAAAAAGATTAATCCGAAGCTCATCCTCGACCTCTTCTGGGACAATGTCTATAAGGATCTCTCCGACGCTATTCAGCGCGAGGACGCCGATGTTGTGATCGGCTACGCAAAGTCGAAGATTAAGGGACAGTTCAATGAAATGTCGCCCGCTCTTCTGATCTTTGATAAGCACTGGCCGAACATGTCCCCAGAGAATCACTCGGCGATTTGGAAGTATCTCAAGGTCCTGTGCATTCTGTGTGAGAAGGCCCGGGCCGCGAAGTCGCCGTTTTAAAAGTAGTTGAGCCTACGAATGAGTCGCTTGCCCTTGACCGATTCGATAGGAACAGAGTCGACGTCTTTCCGGGATGATAACTCGACGATACAGCCAATCGTCGGCCCTCGCAGAACCTTTTTAAGTTCTGGAAATACCTGGCGAACATATGTGAACCCAGCATGAATATATTGTTCTAATACACCCTTCTTATGAAGCTCAATCGTATTGAGTATCACAAGAGGATAATCTGGATGCCGGATGAATGCCATTATAATAAATACAAAGCGTAAAACTGGCCGTCAAATCCTCGCCGGACCCCGTAGAATGGACGCCCACGCCGCCATCTTCCAAAAGAAGTATGATGAGTTTATCGTGGATCTACGGGCGACCTTTCCGGAGCTCGAGGACAGCCTCGCCGCCGCCTCAGTGATTCCTGAGGCCGGCCGTCTCGCGGCCTACGCGGCCTCCGTCTTCGGAAAGGAGCGCCCTAAGAACGTTCTACTGGCCCCGGGCACCGTTCTCCCCGGTGTTGTAATCACAACTGATCTCTGGTCATCCGTATCCGAGAAGACCTGTAAGGCCGTTTACGATTATCTGTCAATCCTCGATCTGTGCACGGCCTGCGATTCGAAGGAGGGCCCCGGCGCCGCCTGGGCGGAGAAGGCCATGAACGACGTGAAGGAGAAGCTCGGATCCGTGGACTTCGCCTCTCTGTCTGAGAAGTTTGCCAAGATGTTCGGCGAGGGCGGCGCCGCTCTGCCACCTCTGCCCGAACGTTTCCTGAAGGGTAAGCTGGCGAAGCTCGCCGAGGAGATGGTCCGGGAGTTCAAGCCAGAGGACTTCGGCTTCACGCCCGAGGAGATCGCCGCGATCGAGGCGGACCCCAAGAAGGGACTCGAGCGGCTTCTAACCTCGGCCATGTCCAATCCGGCCAAGCTCCAGGAGACGATGGCCCGTGTTGGGAAGCGCCTCCAGGAGCGGATGCGGAAGGGCGAGATCCGGCCGGCCGAGCTGGCCGCCGAGGCCGAGGAGATGATGAAGGAGTTCCAGGAGAATCCGGCCTTCGTTCAGCTGATGGAGCAGTTCCGCTCGGCCTTTTCCTTTGAGGAGCCGGAGTCGGCCCGGGCCTCAGGCAACTACGACGAGTACCGTCGCTCACTGGTGAAGAATCGGCTCAAGAAGAAGCTGGAGGAGCGCCAGAAGAATAAGAAGTGATTTCACAAATTGGCATAACACGGTAGGATGGATACAAGACTATGTAATCCATATGTCTGGGAGCACCCGGCAGCGGTTCTACACACAGATCTCACATGGAAATCGAGACGCGGAGGCTGCGCCTCGGATCTCACAAACCACGTGCTAATCATCTTTACGGTGGCGACCCTTTTTGGGCTCTTCAGCCGTTACGTGCAGAGGCATTCGGCGGCCCTCCTCGGCTGCCTCATTATAGCCACGCTCTATTGCACACCGGCCTTTCTAGCCCTGCTTCGACTCCGGGTTCGACGCGAGGGATTCCAGGCCGTTACGGCTGATCTGAAGCCGGTGGTTGATGTGATCGGTGCCGCCGCCCCTTATACGGGCACGGCGCCCTCAAACCGCAACCCGTTCATGAATGTCCTGATCGATGAGATCAAGTATAATCCTGGCCGCGGAACCGCCATCTCCGTCACGGATCCGTTGACCAAGGTCCAGCTCGACGACTTCTTCCGGACGGACTTCGCCTCCGACCCTACGGACGTCTTTGGCAAGACACAGTCTCAGCGGCAGTTTATCACGATGCCGAGCACGTCGATCCCGAATGACCAGGGTTCCTACCAGAACTGGTTATACAAGATTCCGGGCAAGACGTGCAAGGAGGGTGGCCGCGAGGCCTGTATGCCTGGCACGGACGGCGGGGCGCTGCCCTGGCTAAACGTGGATCGGTGAGACATTCAACCGCTTCGCCTTGCAGGAAATCTTCCGCAGAGTCTTCCCCTTCGTTTGGAGAACACTCTTCGTGCAAATGGCGATGGCCGCGCCCTCTTTTTGCGACGCCTTCACAGTCTTCCGGACGGCTTTGACGCACCGGCAGAACTTGGACGTGGTGGCCTTCGAGGCACGCATCTATTCATATCCGCCGATATTCTCCCCACATCATTCAGAAGGCCATGCAGCTAAACCGTCTTACACACACGGGCGACGACACGTGCGGCATTGAGCAGTACTTCAAGCAGTCCGTGGGCCCCGGTCGCTACACGACGACAAACCTCGTCCCGGATGCCAGAAAGGTGAACCCCCTGTCGGTGAAGGAGCTGATCTCGTATCCTCGCGAGGGCTACGGCTCGAATAACGCGAACATCGATGCCGAGTCCGTCCTCAAGAACCAGCCCGAGTTCAATAACAACCGCTGCAATATCCGTAACCAGGCGCGCCCCTTCCTGTCCGTGCCCTATATGGGCGGCGGGCGCGGCAATGCTGACGTAGAGACGCTGCTCATGCACTCCGAGCAGGTGCGCCAGGGCAAGGAGTGTGGCACGGTTACGGAGACGGCCTTCGATGGTGTCTTCACGCCAATGATCCCGGTTGTTAAGAACAATATCCAGAAGCCCGAGAATCTGATCCCGGAGATGGCGTCCCCCGGCTGGATCCGTGGCGGTATGCCGTCGCGGAACTATGTGCGCGACGTGAATTGCTGAGACTCTAACAGAAATGGCCTCACTCGCTGATGCCTTTGTCGTCAATACACCGAAGGAAGCACAGGAGAATCCGCAGGCCTATGCTGAGGAGCAGGTTTTCGTGCAGCATGTGAAGGAGGCCCGGCACGAGCTTGGTATGGTCGCGGGAAATGCGGTCAGCCGGATCGCGGGAAACCAGGCCGATCTCGAGTCAGATTTGCGCGGAATCACCCGGGCGAACTCGGATGCCGCGGCCAGACACCACTTGCCTCCGAAGTGTAACACGATTGTGCGGAAGGATCCAAAGACTTCGCTCGAGATTAATGCGTCCCTGGTTCCTCTTCGTGACTACCAGCAGTGGGCCTATCCGTCGGTGATTGGGCCTCTCCCTTTGGAGAAGCAGGTGTGCAACCGGCCGGAGAAATACTGAGCTTATAGTATAATGCATCTATTCACTGGATCACCCCCCGCGCGCAGACATATTCCAAATGTGAACCTTCCGAGAACTGGAACTCACAACGGGTCAAATAGAACTCACAACGGGCCATTATTCACTGGATCACCCCCCGCGCGCAGACATATTTCGAATGCGAACCTTCCGAGAACTGGAACTCACAACGGGTCAAATAGAACTCACAACGGGCCATTATTCACTGGATCACCCCCCGCGCGCAGACATATTCCAAATGCGAACCTTCCGACTCATCGTGCACTCACGCGCCAAAATGGTAAGCGTAATCTTTTAAACAAGAAGGGTGGCTCACGCAAGACCCGTCGTGGACGCAGAGTCACGCGTCGTCGGTAAAGATGTATCGTCGTGAGCATAAGTTATGTACTCTCCTGGAGGAGAGTACTTAAACTTTAGTATTTCACGGTAAATTAATAATAATAAATATGATTACCTTCGAGTCATCACATTTATTATAACATATTAGAATGAGTTCGTGGGCTACGCTCGCAACAAATGCCGCGGAAAGGAAGCGTAAAGGGCTCCCATCTCTCAGTAACTTTAATACACCGTCGGGGCGGCACCCTGGCCATAATAACCCTAACCCTTCACGAGTACCCTTTGCAACTAGAAAGCATAATACGCGCCCGCCAACGTGGCGTACTATACTGGGGCTCCCTAATCCGTCAAGAAGAAATGCTAGTAAAAAGACATCTGTAAATAAGCCGCCCCACAATAAATCTGCATTCAGTGTCGAGAATCCTCTAGCCGTTGCGCGCAGTAGAGCGAGCAGTACAGTAAGTGATCCGGCAGCGATAAACCTATACACTGGTATCAATGAAAATGCTGTAAATGAGAGCGGCGTCCCGTTCAGTCAACTAGACCCCGAGGCAAAAGCTGCTTTTATGAACGATGTTCAAACAGCCTTTGGTAAACGTTTCCCGAAGTCTAACTTCAGTAAGAAGAATCTAGCAAGTCGTATGCAAGCCGCGCGCAACGCAGCCTCATCTCGTAAGGCAGAGGCTGCTAATAGGAATGCTAGAGGCAGTAGAGCAGCCAAAAATAAGGAAAAGAGGCTAGGCGAGTTTTCAAAGCAACTGAGTAAAATGGGTGCGGTGAACAAGCCGCCAACTGCCGCTCAGATACTTGCAGGATATAAGAGTAAGCATAAGAAGTAGATGGCCGCCCCCAAACAACAAGCCCTGACACGCCCCCGATTTGATGATTTTCACCAAGTCGATGACATGCGCATCACATCCTATGCCCAGCGCTACTATCTGAATCCCCCGGAGGCGAACTGCCCCGTCAGCTTCCCTGTGGAGGCCACGACCCGTATTCAGATGTCCGGCGCCTCATGGCCCGCTGGCCAGTGGCGCACGGACGTGGAGACGGACCTGAAGGGCATCAACCGCTTCGGGAGCCGCGTGTCCGATTTCAGGGCGCTCTATAATCCGGAGACGAACAAGTTGAACCAAATCCCTCTGGAGTCGGCTCCCGACGAGAATGTGCCCCTGCTTTTCCAGCGCCTCGTGAACCCGCCCTGCACGCTCCGGGCCACGGGCTGGAATCGCTGGGAGGCCCTGCCCCACCAGCCGCAGCTGGCCTTCGAGACACCCTTCGACCACTTCATTCCCGCCCGCACGCTCGATAAGGAGAAGTGCAAGACGCATGTGGGGCATGGCACGGCGTAAGCGCAACAGCGAGATACCGTGTTGTGCCAAAGTTAAGTACCCCCCCGAAAGGGGGTACTTAACTTTGGTCTACAACACTACATAGGCAAGTAGGCTGGATTAATAACTCCTTTTGGAGTTATTAATCCTGGCACTTGGCGGTACTAACATTTATCGCCACGTCTCATATGACATCACGATAAACGTTGAACAATACTAGTAATGGAGGCAGCCGCTCTATTTGCCTTAGCAGGCCTCGGATATATGGTAACCCGCCTCACAGGTCGGGCAGGAGATTATACACAGCAAGAAGGATTCGACTCGAACGCCCAGCGTGGTCCGGAAACATCTCCTATAACAACAGCGCCCCGTGGCGCTGCTCCCAGAGGCGCCAGCCAGGAGCTCGACCTCGCCTATAGCAGCATCCCTTCCGAACCCGTAAAGGATGTCCAGGGATCTCTGTTGAACTACGTCGCCCCGAAGCCGCAGCTCGTGCCCATGAATCCGGCGATGCAGGCCGTTCCGCAGCCGATTGAATCCGCCACCCCGGATGTGGCCATGAATCCCGCCGGCATTGAGGCGGACCCGAACTATCTTGACGGTGACTACGTGGTCAGCAGCCTCACGGGCGAGCGCCTGAAGACGAGCGACTTCAAGCACAACAACATGGTACCCTTCTTTGGAGGCCGGGTTCGCCAGAATGTGGCGGCGAACACGAATTCCGGTATCCTCGACTCCTTTACCGGCTCCGGTGTGACCCAGATTGCCAAGAAGGAGGTCGAGACCATGTTCGACACGGCCCAGGCGCCCTATGGCAACCCCTTCGGCCTCGAGTCGGCCACGGATTTTGTCCAGAGCCGCATGAATGATCCCCGGAGTCGCGCGGGTGAGCGGCCTTTTGAGCCCGTGCGCGTGGCCCCGGGTGTGAATGAGGGCTTCGCGGCCACGGGCAAGGGCGGCTTCCAGCAGTTCGAGGTCAATCAGTACATGATTGATAATATTCGGCGCACGGATGAGCTGCGCACGTCGGACAATCCGAAGCAGACCTATAAGCAGCCGGTCGTGCCTGGACAGCATTTCATTGGCGGCGCCGCCCAGGATCCTGGAGAGGTGCGCAAGTACCGCCCTGACACCTTCTATGTCGACGAGACGGGTGCTCGCCTCCTTGTTACGACGGGTGATCAGCTCAAGTCAGCTGTGCGGCCCGTCCAGGTGCTTAAGCACACGACTCGCCCGGAGACGAGCACGGAGTACTCGGGTCCTGCCGGATCTCAGGAGTTCGGCGAGTCCTACGTGACTGGATCGTATCGCATGCCAATGGCGCAGCAGTATGGCGGGGCCGGCTACCGTAATGCGGACATGACGACCTACACGTCGGCGGATACGGATGCGGCCGAGAACGACTATGGTCGCTCAGGTTACGAGGTTCGCCCCAATGAGCGTAATATGACGGGTGAGCGCGTAATGGGTCTCAACTTGGTACCGGCAGAGGCCGGGCAAGTCACAGTGCACTACGATGATGAGAATCGCCCCACGCGGCGCCAGGAGATCGTCGGGAATGTTCGGCAATCGGGCACGGCGACGGGCTATGCCCAGGGCGCGCCGGCGATGACGGTCTGGGATCCCAATGATATTGCGCGCACGACTGTGAAGGAGGGCACGATCAACTGGAACTGGATGGGTCAGGCGGCGCCAGGAGCCGATGGCCCCACGCGTCTCAAGATCTATAATCCGGATGATATTGCCCGGCCAACGCAGAAGGCCCAGATATCGGCGAAGTCGGAGCACTATGGACCTTCGATCGGCGTCAACAAGGACTTCACGAGCCACGACGCCGCCTACAATATGCGCTCGAACCCGCTCAAGGAGCAGATCGCCGCTGGTCGCAACCCCATGCACGGAAACGGCGGCGCCCTGGCCGTGTTCGACGGTAATCTGCATCAGACAACGAAGAAGCTCGATTCGGACATTGTCAATGATCGCGCGAATGCCATCAATCGCGTGGAGGGCATTCCTACGGGCGTGGGCGACATCGGTCTCGTGCGTTACCGTGCGCCCTTGAAGCTCGATGTCAGCCGTGTGCGCAATGGACCCGAGGTTGTATCAGCCGTGAACGCGAACCCACTGATGGCGTCGCAGAACTTGCGGGCGAATGCGGATAATCAGGAGGAGGTTCTCAGTGAGCTTTTGTCGAGTATGTAAATACCGTCAAGTATAGCCTACTTGACAGCATCCGTATTGTGCCAATGTTAAGTACCCCTTTATGCGGGTACTTAACTTTAGCACACCACATTAGAATGGAGCGCTGCGAATCGGAGTACTGCGGAAAGACCTTTGAAAAGGGGTCAGATAAGATGGCCGTGAAAGTCGCGAAAAAGTTGGGCTTACCGAAAGAGTCTATAGATGATATGTTAAAGAAACTGCGGTCAAAGGAATCCCGGGCCACTTCTAAAAAGGAGTGCATAAAGGGGTTCTGTAATCCCGATTGTAAGAATACTATATTCCAGGCTGGAAAGGAGATTCCATCTTCTGTTTACATGAACGCGTCTAAGAAAATGAAGGGGAAGGAGAAGGGCGTCGCTCTTCTAAAATCAATCCTGACGCTCACTCGAAAGAGAATGTTCGGAAATAAAACGAACGTTCTTAAGAACAGTTTTTACAATAAGTTGCCTGCTAACAATGTGACGCGCGCGAAAAAGCAGGGGGCCTTATCTGGCTGTACAATAAAGGTCTTGACCTAAACCACAGATCCGTATCGTATATAACGATGTCCAAGCCCTGTAAAGGTGCGCTGCTTATTAGCGGCGAACCTGGCACAGGAAAGTCACGATGGATTCGGGAGGAGGCTGCCCTAGCGAAGGCCAAGCTCTTCCGATGGAATGCTCGGACGGATCGGAGTCTTCGCGAAGGTCGGGAGATTCTCCACCAGCAGGTGCGCTCGAAGGATCGGCTCTTTGTCTGGATCGAAGGCGCCGATGATTTGACCCAGGAGGCCCAGGCCTTTCTTCGCCGGATTCTGGAAACAGCCGGGCCAAATGTGAAGTGTTGTCTGGAGGTCCGGGAACTCTGGAAGTTGTCTCCGCCCATTCTTTCGCGCTGCACGATTGTCTCAATGCGCTCGGACACATCCTTTCGCCGGACCAAAAATGAGGGGCTGGCATTAACGCTCGGGATCCCACGAGAGGCTGAGGCAACCCTTCCGGATTGGACCGGGATTCTGGAACTCCGGAAACAAGGCGTCAACCCCTACAAGATTTTGACAGGCCTCATGGCCCAGAACTACAATGATGTGGAGCTGCAGGAGGCGCTAAGGGCGTGTGGGGCAGGATCATCGCCGTGGATTCAGCTCGCGCTCTATGCGGTTAATAAATCCGCGACAACTCCTGTAGGAAGTTAGTATGGATATTGGAGGAGAGGGCGTCGGCGTATATGCAGAGGCGAAGGGTGAATACACTCGTCAGCTCTGCCAGTATGTCGTGCCAGCCATGCAGTCGTTCTTTTTAACTATGCTGGAGGAGGCCAAGGCGATTGATCCCGATTCTAAGAAGGGCCTGATGAACTTTCAGAAGTTGCTCGAGGGCATTACGGATTGGAATACGGATAAGGTGCAGCGGGAGACGGCGGGCGTCATCACGGCCACGCATTGCGACTATATGGAGGAGCTGCTCACGGCAGTCTTTATTGCGCACACGAAGATTCTCTCGGCGATTCGGTTAACGACGAAGCAGAAGAAGTTGCAGATTACTATTCCGAAGCTCGACCATTTTATTCACCGGACAATGACGGAGTGCGCGCGCCTTCTTTGGACAAATACCTATTTGTTTTCGGCCTCCGGGACGTCGATAGAACGCCAGAAGAATATGCGGCAGATTGAGGGGCTCATCAATGATGGTGTGAACCAGGCGATTCGTTCCATGTTGCCGGTCAAGAGTATTCTGAAGGAGTATTTGCGTGATGACGATGAGGATGAGCCAGAGGAAGAGAAGGTGGAGGCCAAGGTTGAGGCGAAGGTTGAGGAGAAGGCCGAGGAGAAGGCCGAGGAGAAGGCCGAGGAGAAGGTCGAGGCCAAGGTCGAAGAGAAGCCCGAGGAAAAGCCTGAGGAAAAGCCTGAGGAGAAGGTGGAGGAGAAGCCCGCGGAGAAGCCCGAGGCCAAGGTCGAAGAGAAGCCCGAGGAGAAGGCTGAGGAGAAGCCCGAAGAGAAGCCCGAGGCCAAGCCCGAAGAGTCCGCCCCTGTAGAAAAGGCCCGGCCGAACACGCCGACTATTATTGTCGGATCGGAGGGAGACGCTCACGTGAAGTTCACCGGCATCGATAGCGTCTTTGATTCAGAGAATCCCGAGAAGTCCAAATTCAAGCCGATGACGGAGGAGCAAGAGAACGAGGAGATTGATTTCTCAGATATACCATCGGAGCCTATGGATGGATTCGACACGATCGGCGACGACTCACTTCCGATGGACGGATTTGAGGAGCTTTAGATGCGCTGAATTACGCGTCTTTTTTCCTGCCTGTGCCGCAGAAATGTCACACCTCTGGGCTGGAATGGCCATAGGTGGAATAACATTATCGGTTCTGGGCGCAGGGTCCACGGTTCTCTTCGAGAAAGGTACCCCGGGTCCCAAGGGTATCTTTCGCGATTTTCTGATTGGTGCGATCATGGTCGCCTTCATCATGCAGCTACTGCCAGAGTCGGCTACGAGCCTCATCAAGACGATTATGACGTTCGCCCCAACTTCTTTGGCTGCTATCAAGATGGGTGGCGGCGGCTCGAATGACGAGGAGGTGCAGGTGGGTGTGCCAAAGTTCTAAGCGGATACTAGATGGCCGACCTTAATAATGTATCGGCGATGGAAAATATAAAATCTGGTCCTGTTGGCACTGGTCTATTCATGATCACACGCGGCCTGGGCCGGCATCATGGAAAGGCTCAGGTTAAAAGATTAGGCAACAAAATGCTAGGAGAAGATATTCGATTCTTTCCCTTAGGAACTGAGGTGACTCTAAAGGATGGTAGAAAGGTTACGCTCGGTTCTCTAGTCCCGCCGGCAGGAGGACGCAGAACACGTAGCCACTATCACAGAAGGCGTTCGACACGCCGTACACGTCGCTAGAACTTCAACAAAACAACGACCACGCCTTACCAACTTCTGACGGATTCACCTGGAATCGGTCAAAAGCTGGCTCTGAAAACTGGTACCGAGGAATGGCCGTGTGGATATGCGCGGCGATGTGCTTATACAAGTAGAAGTCCGGATACCGCTCCGAGCCGTCGGGATTGATGAGCACATTCACGCCGTCATCATCCACGAGCCACTTCCACAGCACATTGTATAGCGGCGAGACCGTCTTGAGTACAGTGAGACCCTCCTCTGCACTCAGCACATCACCGCTCTCATCGATCTCGGGCGTGTCCGGAAAGAGTGCCTGGAAGAGGCTGACTGAAAGGCGGGACAGATCAAAGGACGGATTCGGTAGAACTGCATTCTGAACCTTCTTATACAAGGGCTTGAAGCGATACTGGCCACCGGCATCATTCTGGGAACGGAAGTCGTCGCTCACGAAGGTCTTTCCATTGAGCGTAAAAATGGCGCGGCCGAAGTCGATGATGCGGAAGATCTTGCCAAAGGTGGGAACCTTGAAGGCCGTGCCGTCGCGCATCTTGTAATGCAGGAACTCCTCCTCCGTGGCCGACCAGACAATATTGTTTGTGTGGAGGTCATTGTGCGTGAGCCCGAGCAGCTCCTGGGCTGTAGAGAGTGCCGCGAGAATCTGGAAGATCCAGGCCGACCAGCGGAGCTCCCATTCGGCTGTGCCCGGGCTCGCGCCAACTGCGGCAAAGTTATCGAGGAGCGCGTCCATTGTACCCCGGTTCTCCTCTGTCAGAATCATCATCACGGGGTAGTTCGAGATATCACATACGATCCGGTAGTTTCCGTCGTCGAGGCTCGAATCGGAGGCAAAGGACATTTCGGACATTTCCTCTGACTTCAGGGAAACGGCGTCAGCATCAACATTTGAGTCGACGGGCATCGCGTCAAGCTCCTCACTGGCTATGCTCTCTTCCTCCGATTCCTCTTCCTCTGTATCTTCTGAATTCTCTTCCTCCGTTTCTTCGGAATCCTCGTCCTCCTCAGACTCCTCCTCAGAATCCACCGACGACTCATCATCCGACTCGTGATCAAACTCCGTAAAGACGTCCTTCAGAATCTCGTCCGGAACGGATCCAGAGCCGTCCTCATTCACCACGGAAAGACGATACAGACCCGACTTCTGTCCGGACCAGAACCACTTATTTTGGCGATAGCTGTCGAAGTCGTCCGTGAGATTATAGGAGTACGTGGATGCCTCGGCTGTAAAGGCGCCATAGAAGGCGTTGAAATGCGGGGAAGCGCCCTGCGCATGAAGGCGCCCAACTAGATAACAGGTCACTGCATCAATATAGGCCTGGTTCCAGGGATCGGCCAGCTTCCGGTCAAGGCGCCCCGCCTTACCGTAGTATCCTTTTATCCACTGGATCGGATTCAGTAAGTGCGTTGTCTTCATATAGGCCTGAATCGACTTCCCATTTACTACGAGGTTGCAGGATCCGGGCTTACCAGAACAGTCGATGCGATCTATTACAGAGGCCAGCCAAACGCTAGAGACATCCTGTCTCTCAAGCAAACTCTTCACAGTTGGAAAGACAGTGCTGAGATTCGAATATCCCTGCACCTCGGTTAAGGCGGGCGGCAAGGGCTCGACGGTGTAAGATGGCTTAGGTAAGTTACACCCCCGGAGATCCATTCTTCCCGCAACTCATATAATCAAAGAGTGGCAAACCCGCACGCGGCCCGCAGCTCCCTGTATTTTTCGTCACCATAGGTACAGGAATATGGCCGGCGCAGTGAATATATCGTTGCGGAAATTCGAAATGCGCAAGGTGCCCCAGGATGCCGTATGCATCTTTATTGGTCGCCGGCGCACGGGCAAATCTACGCTCGTTCGCGATCTGCTCTTTAATCACCAGGACATGCCGCTGGGAACCGTCATCAGCGGTACTGAGGAGTCGAACTCCTTCTATGGCAAAATGATCCCGCCGATCTTCATTCACGGCGAATACAATCCGCTGATTCTGGCCAACTACGTGAAGCGGCAAAAGATGATCATGGGGCGGATTCAGAAGGAGCAAGCCGGCGGAGGCAAGTCCCGCATTGATCCCCGGGCTTTTATGATTCTGGACGACTGCATGTACGATGACAGCTGGACTCACGATAAGAATATTCGTTATCTGTTCATGAACGGCCGCTGGCTCAAGGTGTTCTTCATTATTACAATGCAGTATCCACTGGGTATCCAGCCGGCACTACGCACGAATGTCGACTTCGTCTTTATCCTGAGAGAACCGTACATGACGAATCGTAAGCGCATCTTTGACAACTACGCGTCCGCCTTTCCGAGCTTCGAGTTCTTCTGCCAGATAATGGACCAGTGCACGCAGAACTACGAGTGTCTGGTCGTCGACAATACCAGTCAGTCGGCGAAGCTGGAGGACTGCGTCTTCTGGTACAAGGCCGAGATTCATCCGGATTTCAAGATTGGCGCTCCGGAATTCTGGCAGCACTCGGCGAACAACTATAGGGACAAGGAGGAAGAGGAGATGAACGCGTATGATCCGATGGGTGCCAGACGCCTGAAGGGCCCGACTGTAGAGGTACGGAAGAAGTTTTGAATCCGCTTGTTCTATTAGATGAAGGACGAGGTGAAGTGCCTTCTTATTTTCGCGGCCATAGGATTCGCTCTGATTTGCGTGGATCGGTATTATCGTGTGAACTTGTTCTTTCAGCGCGAGCGGTTCCAGAATCCGGCGTCGATGATCCAGCGGTGTGGGGTCGAGTTTCCCGGATGCCCTCAAGGCCTGGAGTGCATGAATGGATTCTGCTTGTCGGCGGAGATTCCGATCGTGCATGAGACGCTGGTGCTTCCGGTTGTTCCTTGATGCTGTGGGGGGCCTTTATTCGAATCTTAAAAGCATCCAGTGGCTGCATTTAAGATTTGTATTTGATCACGATTTAGCGACGGCGGCTGTGCTTGCGCTTATTCTTTGTCTTGCGTCTGCCACCCCCTGTTACTTGCGGACGCGATGCCCCTATATCCATATCATCCTTAGCCTCCTGAGCCGCAACCTTTACGCGCATTTCAATCATATCGGCCAGGTTACGCAAATCGGTAGATGTAACAGGTGCAGATAAGGTATTTTGCTTCCGCACCTTCACCGTTGTCGCTACACTGGTTCCTGTGCCTGATCCTGATGCCGATGTTAACCAGTTTAGCCCTGATGAAGTTGACATACCAGGCATTACACCACCACAAATGTCTATAACACTACCTAAGCTCATTATATTATAAGCCAAGATATTAGAATGAAGAGTCCTCGTGGTGCATATGGCCTCATAGGGCTCTTTGCTGTTCTTGTGCTAGTTGTCGCGGCGCTACCTTGGCTCCGCAAGAACTACATGCGGTCATTCCCGGAGGGCTTCCGGGATCTCGATTGCAAGGGAGTCACGTGCAATGAGGGCGAGTTCTGCCAGGAGAATGTGTGCCGCGCCATCTCACCCCCCTACACGAACGACTATTTCCCGCGTTCGGCTTGAAGCTCCGCGACTTGAAGCAGGGGCGACTTGAAGCTCCGCGACTTGAAGCTCTCCCAGAAAGCATTTGCAAGATCAACATTGATGACTACAATAGTGATCAATACTGATTTTTATAATGAACACTGCATCTAATCGAGCCCACCGGCCTTATCCATCTTACGAGCAATCGCAAGATCAGCCGGGCCGTCCGTGCCAAACATTCCGGTCACATCTGAGCCGAGCGTTGAGCCAGCAAGAGGATTCTCAGAGCCGGTCGAAACCTCCGATCCAGACACATCCACGGCAACCGGCTTCTTGGCCAAACGTCCCCGGTTCTCCTTCTGGAACTGCTCCCGGGCCTCCTCATTCTCCTTATACTTCTTCATGAGCGTGTTGAGCTCCTCCTCAGCATACTCCTGCTCCTTGACATCATTCGGCTCAGGATCCCAGGGAAGCCACTTCCCGACATCGGCCAGGAAGATGTTGTGAAGCGTATCCATGCGCTGCAGCTTCTTCGAGCGCGCTACGGCCTCCGCCTGGCTGCTATAGACACCACGGATCTTGAGACCACGGACTGTCGTCTGGAAGTCGTTCTTTGCGTAGAACTCGTCCTCGAGCTTGGCCTTATTCGTGTACATGAACGTGTCGAAGGCCTCCTTCAGCTTCGACTCACGCATGGCAGCATCGTTCTTCTGGATGAAGGCCTTGAGATCATCGACCACCGTATCCACCCGGAAGCGAGACGCCCGGCAGGCCTCCGACGCCCCGCTGAGATCCAACTCTAGGAGGCGATCCGACTCGGCGTCCAGCTTCGCGTTGATGGTACTAACGGACTTGATCAGGAACTCCTCCATCGCAGCCACCCGGCTGGAGTACTCATACGTACTCAAGAAGGCCTCGAACATAAAGAGGTCCTTTTTGGCCAGGACCTTCTCCGGGCTGAGAAAGCTGAGAAGGCAAACCTTCTGCCCGGGTATCTCGGCGTCCTCTTCTAGAAAATCCTCCCGAGCGGCCATCTTGTTCTATACGGTTGTAGGAGTCTCGCTTTAGATAGAAATACGCGAATAACCCCCCTTCATATTTAAACCAGCTTCAAAGAAAAAATCTACGATGGGAATATAGACAGCATGAACTCCGCGTCTGAAATCGTTAATCGCGTGGTTAAGTACCTCGTTGAGGGCCTCTTCGTCGCTGTTGCGGCCATCTTTGTTCCCCGCCGCTCGCTCCCATGGGACGAGATCGTGACGCTCGGCGTTGTCGCCGCGGCCGTCTTCGCTATCCTCGATGTCGTCTCGCCCTCGATCGGCGCGACGGCTCGCCAGGGCGCTGGCTTCGGTATCGGCGCCAACCTTGTTGGCTTCCCCGGTGGCCGGCTCTAAGCGAAGCGACCGAAGCTCTGCGACCGAAGCTCTGCGACCGAAGCTCTGCGACCGAAGCTTAGCGACTGAATCGATTCGCAATATAGCATGACATATCTATGATAGATATGTAACGTTATAAATAGAATGAACGGAGCACCCAGAGAAGGTGTGCACAATTCAATTCAGGTGACAGAACTAAAGGAGCATTCGCGTCCAAACCCTAGAAATCCAAGCAGCAAGGGCTCTTATATAGGTTATTGCTTCAAGCATAATGGCAAGCATTTGGGAAGTTATATGGGATTTGGAGTGCATGCTGGTCGCTTCATTAAGAACTCGAATCGGTCTGTTAAGAAACATGAGTCTATGCATATATTTAAGCACGGAGATACCTATAACAAGCTTCCCGATAATATGGAGCTATTAGTATCAGAAGTATATCCTTGTCCAAAAAATGCCAGCGGTGGAAAACGGACTACCAGACGTCGCGTGCGGTATCATAAATAACATATGAAGAAAATAAGCATCGTACTTTTTATAAGCACAGACTAGAACAATGGATACTTTTACAAAGTTATTCTGGCTAAGTTTCCTACTTTTTGCTGGGCTTTCCGTCTATTTATTGTGTTGCACAAAACGAACTCCGGTATTTTATGCCCAGATTGCCTCTGGATTTGCTATGTTTGCAACTAGTAAGATTGGACGTAAGTTTTTAGGATTGGAGTGACCGTATATTTAGCCCTAGGACTAAATGGATCGAATAAACTCCCAAGACAGATCTTGACAGATAAGCTTCCAGATCTTATCCTGCACATAGAGCTTATCACGGTTTTTCAGAAGCGGGAATGAAGACAAATATTCATCCAACTCCAAGAGCTCACAGAATTTATACAGCACATAGGAATAGGAGAGGAAGTTGCTCCGCTCCTTCGGGCAGTTTTTCTGGAAAGACGGCTGAATCTCCTTGAACATGTAGCGCAACTTTTCTTCTATCTCCCGGCTCATCACTGGTGCCGTCTGTCCGTTCAAGCGATTCATAATATGAGGCACATGCTCATAGTACTTATTGTATTTAAGCTTCTTCAGAATCTCCCGAACCTTCGATTGCTTCAACGTCCTATAGTCCATGATCCGCTCCTTCTTGAGCTCCGCCACGATAGCATCATAGACTTCGGGAGGAATCTCCGTGGACTCCTTGGCCTGGAACTGGGCCAGCCACTCATTGAAATGGTTAATACGCTTATAAGCGTAATAACTGACCTCCCGAGGAGGATCCTTATAGCTGGGCTTGTCCGAGTCGATCAAAACGAACTCCTGGGCGCCGCAGTTCGTGCACGTGAATATGGCCTCATTGGCGGAGAATATCATTTCGGTGCCGCACTCGTCGCACTCGCCGTAGGGGTCCTGGTCAAATACGGTAGCACCCCGAGCATGGGCCGGATCCACTTTCAGGAGGTATTCCTCCAGAAGCTTGTCTCGGCGAAGAAGTTCGCCAGAACCGCTTGTCCCCGGCACGGGACTTCCGCCTGGAGGTCCACCGGCGGCGGACTCGAGGGCCGCCAGAACGGATCCAGGCTTCGCCGCAACCCGTCTATGAGACCCACCGGTGCCGCTGGAGATTCTGTCCTGGGTTTCGTAATAGTTGTACAGGATCTCACCGGTATCCAAGAAATAGTCGAAGATCTCATTCTTATCGTGGCGCTTGTCGATCTCCTTTTGGACCTCATTCACCTTCATTCGAATCTGTTCGGACTCGACCTCATCTGTTACCACCCGGCCCTTCAGCTCCACTAGGGAGGACTTTAATGCGTCAATACCATCCTCCTTGTCGAGAAGACCCTGCATCTTTACGTGATGTAAGCGATCCAGAGTTGTTCTTGATTCCGGATTCGACCGCTTCGTTGGCCGAATCTTGAAAAAGGGTTCCTCGGCCATTTTTCTAGATTGGGAACGGGCTGGCGTTTAGGCTACGGATCCAGCATTCTGGAAACACCTTATCCCCGGCGCGCGCGCGCCGCCGATCCGTGGAGCCCCGGAATTTATTTCTAGCAAAGGGGTATAACAAATGACAGGTGGTGGTCTCATGCAGCTCGTTGCCTACGGTGCCCAGGACGTTTACCTCACGGGTAACCCCCAGATCACGTTCTTCAAGGTCGTGTACCGCCGCCACACGAACTTCGCGATGGAGGCCATCGAGAACCCCTTCAACGGCTCGCCTGGCTTCGGCAAGCGTGTGACGTGCACGATCCAGCGCAACGGCGACTTGATCCACCGCATGTACCTCCAGGCGACGCTCCCCTCGGTCTCGGTCCAGTCGACGGACGGCTCGGGCGCCTCGTTCCGCTGGCTCAACTGGGTCGGCCACAACCTTGTCAAGGCCGTTGAGATCGAGATCGGTGGCCAGCGCATCGACAAGCACTATGGCAACTGGCTCCACATCTGGAATGAGCTCACGCAGGAGGCCGGCAAGCAGGCGGGCTATGCCAAGATGGTTGGCAACGTTCCCCAGCTCACGAACCTTATCTTCCAGGGTGGCGCGCCCTGCGAGAACGACTGCGCCGCCGGCGAGCCCCTCTCGTCGCCTGAGGGCCTCTCGTGCGCGCCCGCGTACACGCTCTACATCCCTCTCCAGTTCTGGTTCTGCCGCAACCCTGGTCTGTCCCTGCCCCTGATCGCCCTCCAGTACCACGAGGTCCGCATCAACCTCGACTTCAACGACCTCCGCAACCTCTGCTGGGACTCGACGCCTGGCGCCACGGACCCCAACGCCGTCCGCACGCGCGTTGCGGCGGCCAACCTCCAGGCCGCGTCGCTCTATGTCGACTACATCTACCTCGACACGGACGAGCGCCGCAAGTTCGCCCAGGTCTCCCACGAGTACCTGATCGAGACGCTCCAGTTCACGGGTGCTGAGTCGATCACGTCGTCGGCCAACAAGCTCAAGCTCAACTTCAACCACCCTTGCAAGGAGCTTGTGTGGGTTGTCCAGCGCGACTCGTTCGTGTCGTGCGACCCCGCTGTCGTTGGCGAGTGGAAGGGCCAGCAGCCCTTCAACTTCTCCGACTGGTGGGACCGCTGCGTCCACGAGTCGGGCTACTCGGTGACGCGCGTCGAGGGCATGGCGGGCAAGAACCCCGTCATCACGGCGCTCCTCCAGCTCAACGGCCACGACCGCTTCCAGACGCGCGAGGGCGACTACTTCAACTTGGTGCAGCCCTACCAGCACCACACGAACGTCCCCGCCGTTGGCATCAACGTCTACTCGTTCGCTCTCCAGCCCGAGCAGCACCAGCCCTCGGGCACGTGCAACTTGTCGCGCATTGATAACACGACGCTCCTCCTCACGGTGTCCAACAACGCCGTTGGCACGAATACGTCGTCGTCGGTGTACGTGTTCGCGACGAACTACAATGTGCTGCGCGTGATGTCAGGAATGGGTGGATTGGCATATTCCAACTAAATCTGTATACATTACGTCACATTCACGTCATGGCGTTTGTATTTTTGTGTTTTTAGTATGTGAGCGACGTAACAACTACCGGTAGTTTGTGTGAAAATCTGACAACTTCCGGCTTAAAAGCGTTTCGCGTTACCAATTTAGAAATGGCAACGTGTAAGGCAATTGTGCAGCTAGGGCCTCGAAAAGGATCTGGATGTCAGTTTCCACCATCTGAGAACGGCTACTGTGGTCGGCATGAAAGGAATCGCGAATATGACGAGGGCATTGTAACAGGAAAAAAGTGGTGTCGATTCTTTTTTAGAGGTTGCAACAATCCTCCAAGTGACACTACAACATCATGCGAATCATGTCTATTAAAACTAGCAACTAAGACAAACCCCTGTCAGCATGAAGGGTGTGCGTTTAAAGTTAAAGAGCCAGGTTTCTGTAAAAAACATGAACGTGATAAATATTATATAGAGGAAAAGGAAAAGGGTATTAGTTATTGCGATATTGCGCGCGGTTGTTTTAATATCCTTAATGATACTGCATCCTGTGATACATGTCGTGATAAAAATCGCATTGTAGAAACAGCTCGGTATCAAAAGCGCAAGGAGATTATAAAGGCGATTCAGCTTACGAAGCCCAACTCGCTTTGTGCATACTGTGGAAAGGATTTTGAACCATTTAAGACTCGTTATAACAAGGATTCAGTATCATGTAAAGTCTGTAGCGAAAGTCAAGCTAAACAGGATGAAAAACGGAAACATCGCATTAGAAACTTTAAGAATGAGACATTTAAGAATATTAAGGGGTACTATAAGGACTATATAGTTGGCGCGACAAAACGCCACAAGGTAATCACAATCGACTTTGACACCTTTTCAACTCTTGTTCAATCTCCCTGTTATTATTGTGGCCACTCGAATCCAGAAGAAACAAACGGCATTGATCGTATGGATAACTCTATAGGATATACAAATGAAAACTGTGTAAGTTGCTGCTGGATCTGTAATCGCATGAAGCATGTATCAAGCGTAGAGTTCTTTATTGAAAAGTGTGCGATTGTGGTAAAGCAGAAGCAGGCTGGTAAAGAGTTTTTTAAGAAATGGAATGAATATTACTCGAAAGACTATTGCCGATATTATATTACTTATAAAAAAGAAGCAGAAGAAAGAGGACTTCCCTTTGAAATTACTGAGACACAGTGGAATGTTCTTTCTAAGATGGAATGCTATCTATGTAAATATAAGTCTGAGAAGGGTCTTAGTATTGATCGAATCGATAACACGATACGTAAATACACTATAGATAACTGCAGAACCTGCTGTGGAACCTGTAATATTATGAAGGGTGAAATGTCCCTGACTGAACTTATAGATCAATGCAAACGTATCCTGGCGATTCATCCACCAGTAAATACACCAGCAGAATCTGCAGATACACCGACATCAGATACAGAAGAATCTCGTAAGCACTGGAAGGCAGTCGGCCTTTATTCAGCAATCCTCTGTAATGAAGCCCAGCCCTTCATGGAATATTTTTCAACAGTCTATACGAAGGCCGAGTTCGACACCCTCTGTGAAGAAATCAAGGAAACGGAAAAGGCCCACGCCATACAACGGCTCCAGAAGCTTATCCGCGCACTCAAACAGCGGCGGATCCGGTTGCGGCAAAATCCACCACCACTATAATAGATGACTTTTACGCGCACAGCCCATAAACAACCCAAGGCGGCCCTCATAAACAGCCAGAAAGCCGACCTCCTTGTCCACGGGCAAGGAGTTATTCTGTTCGACGCATCTGGACCCTGCGAACTCCGAATCTCAGATGCGTTGGGGCCCGGCCTCATTGTACGATTTACGGATAGCCAAGTCCTTGTGAACATGTTTCCGAGCGGAGAGCCGCTAATCGATATCAATAATGCAAAGGGCATCGTAGGTCAGCGCGGAGCCTACTATTGGGTTAGTCTCGATTCCCAGAATCAGCGCCTGTATGCCGGCGTCGGCGAGGCTCGCGCCGAGTGCATCACCTATAGGCACCAGTTCGGATCGAAGGCGATCAAGCCCTTCCTAGAGAGCCTGACTACGGTATCTACAAAAAATGCTCAACTAAGATCACTCCTAAGAGACCCTATAACAGGCAACGTGCCCCTTATAGTAAAGAATACGGAGGATCTTACAATGGACTCCATTGCGGCGGGCGCGGCCATGCCGAAGGCGAATCTGTCTCTCACCTCACAGAAACTCTACGACTGTATTTCCGGAAAGCAATTCACACTGAATACTCCCGATTTTCCAGATTTCACTCGGGCAATCGAGTATAGTATTGCCACGCCCGGTAAATGGTGCTATGAGCGCCTTAAACAGAAGGCGAACGAGTTCGACAAGGACAAGCCGAATCCGAAGGAGACCTATCTACGCATTACGCTGGGGGAGAATAACGGCGAATCACCGGGCATCCCTTATGTGATGGAGATATGGCCGGTCGGACATTTCTCACCGATTCATAATCACGGGGGCTCGAGCGCGATCATCCGCGTTCTAAATGGCTCCATCCAGGTGGGCCTCTTTCCTTTTCTGAGCCTTGACGAGCTGACACCGTTTGCGACCGCTGATTTCACAAAAGACGATATCACATGGATCAGCCCGAGTCTGAATCAGGTACATCAGCTGAAGAACCTCGAGTCGAATAAGGATACCTGTATCACCATACAGTGCTACATGTATGAGGATACCGATACGACCCACTACGACTATTTTGATTATCTGGGTGACAAGCAAGGGCAGTTCGACCCTGATTCAGATATGGAATTCATCGAATTTAAAAAGACGATGAAGGCCGAGTGGCTAACGCGTCCATGTCGGTGGAACTGTTTCAGGAAAGTTTTCTAACTCTCATAATAGTATGGGCTGGAATCTATTTACACGTAAGGCCCCGGTCTCAAATGGTAGATCTATTTGGAATAGGATGACCGGTAAAACGACAGCCTCGCGTAATAATCTGAAAAAACGCAGAAGCACCTCTGTTGCAGGCCTACTAAACACATCCAAGATAAACGCGGCGAAGGGTGCGAGTGGTAGCCTTATAGCAAAGCACGCGAATAACTCGAAGGCAATCGGCGAGCGTAGGGAGCTTGTAGCAAAACGGGCCGCGGCGGCCACACAGCGCCTATTGGCAAAAAAGGAGAGAAATGCCAGCGGTAAAAGGAATCTGAACAAAAACGCCGAGAATGATAGGCTAAATGCGGAAGATAGAGAGATCAATGAGGGCCTCAATGAAATGCTACGCGGGTTTGAAGATCAGTTTAATGCGATTGATGTCCAAGTAAAGCTGCTTAAACTAAATGAAGAGGTTGATGCGTTAAAGAAGGAGCTGGGATCAAATGATGCGAATACAACGACTAACTTAAATAAGATTCGTGAAATATTCAATAAATATAGGGCCTATTTTAGTAAGGATAAGGCTTTCGCCGATAAAATAAAAATGGCTATACAGTCGGTGATAGAAACAGAGAGTTTAGATGGTATTACGGATCCGAAAATAAAGGATATCATCGCCTTTATGATTCCTCTTATGGAACATATTCTACCCATTATGGGACCAGCCTTTAAGGGTGCAGGATATACTCCAGACCTTCCTGCAAAGTTTCATGCGTTAGCGGTGAAGCTATCAGGTTCACAGTCTATGCGGGGTGGACGTACTGAACAGGAAACAACAAACGCAAAAGCCCGGGGTCAGGCTTTGGTGTCTATTCCGATTGGGTTGGTGACGGGAATCCTGGTAGCCTGTTTTACATTTCCTGCTGTGATGGGGATAGTTATAATACCCATTATTTGGTTCGTAGTACTTAAGATTAGACAATCTATTAATAAGAAACAACATCCAGAGTTATATAGTAGTCCTGAAAAGCCCAGCAATATTCGTGCAGCAAATGTTTTGGTCGCTGTTACAGCGCCATTATCAGTACCCGTGCATATATCCTCTACACCAGTCGTAACGAATGGGATAGGAAATAGTTTAGTAGACGCCCTTGCCAATATATTTGGAGCGTTCATGTATTAATGAATCCCAAGAATCATGCTAAAAGACGCCTTCAGCGCCGCTGCCGTCACCTCGTGGGTGGTCGGATCCAGATGCGGATATTGCAAATAGAGCTCGGCCAACTTGGACTTCGCGGCCTCCAGCTTCTCCTGCAACGATACCGACTTCGAGCTCGTCGACTTCCATAGAATATTCTCAGTCTTGAACTCAATGGCAAAGCGATCGCGATGATATCCGTTCGCCTGCACATACCATACATGGGTCGGGATGTCCTCTGGCTTGATCCCACAGAGCGCCGGTAACTCGATACTCCGCTTCTTAATCCTATTCAAAGCCGCATCAGATTTTGCAACAAGTCGTAGATTCGCCCGACGGTTATCGAGGCCGTTTCCGGAAATGTGAACAACCACTTGGGTCAGCCCGGGCTTCATGATGCACGCATGCATATACAGCTCCCGCTTCTTTTCTCCGACCAAGGTCGTTGCTAGACCATTGCCCACGAAGTGCCAGGCGTATTGGCTGACGGCCGATAGGTCGGCACGATCAATCAGAAACTCCACGAGGTTCTCCTTGTATAAGATGGATCCTACCGTGTATTCGATACCATTGTAGGACACGTCTTTATAGACGGGGACGCCCATTTTACACTATGGGTGGATTTTCAAAGGGCCGGACATTCCCCACTTTCCCAGACAACCTCTGGCGGTGCCGGCCAGGTCTCGTAGGGCGCGGCCGCAGTTGTCGGTCGATCCATGGCCAGCAGTGTTTGCAGGGCGGCGGCCCGGCGCTCCAAGGGCGCGCCCGTTAGGCGCCTGGAGATCTGCTTCCAGCGCCACTCGAACTGCAGAGCAGCCCTGTGATCCGGAAAGCCTCGGACATGGCATACGCGTTTCCAGACACGGCCATGTGTGGCAGCCGCTCCGCCAGAGAGTTCCCCGTTATGTTGTCGGAGTCGCCGATCTAGGTCCGGAGTCACTCCGACATAGGTCTTGGGTGAACCGCTGACGGTCTCTAAGAGGTAGCAGTGCCACGACATCTTTTAACCTCCTATAATAAGATGGAAGGAGGATCTGTAGAGGCCTTTAGACTCGGTAACATAGGAAACTTCGCCGATATTGACGACTTCTACCCGATGACGATTGCCTCTGTATTCGGCCTGAATCTGGCGATTGTTGCCGCCCGCATAGGGAATGTCGGCGGCGCCAGTCTGAATACATATTTCGAGGCCTTCGGCCTGGAGGGTATTTTGGCCAATATCGCGCTGATTATTCTGATTCTCCAGATCTCACGCTTCGGATATACCAAGGGCTACGGTCTAACGAAGCCGTGGTCGCCCTTTATATTTATCTGCATTGTGATGGCTGTACAGTCTCTGCATGATATACTATTCTACTTTGGCGCTGTGAACATACTCCCGAGCGGCAAGAATGAGATGATCGACTCTTTGAAGGAATATGCTCGGGAACATGGCGGAACTGCCATCGGTGGACATGCCTTCTTTCTCATCATTATTGCGGTCGCGGCAATGATCTTTAAGGAAACCACTGCCATAGTGCGCATTGTTTCAATCGCCCTATTTTTATACATGATGCCGTATATTATTACGATTGTGAAGCCTCGGGTTGTCCCCGTGGCGCCGGTTGTTACGGAAAAGCCGCAGCAACATGCGGTTATAGCTGAGTCAAAGGATAATAAGCTCACGGCGCGCGATATGTATCAGGATATGAACTGGGGGCTACGATAAATATCTTATAAATATAGATGGACGCCTTTGAGAGCGTGGCTGATAATGATGGATTTGAAGAAGTGGATGGGCCTTCCGAAGGGGCCGCTGCCGCAAATATAGTAGAACCGGTTGCGGCAAGAGAAGCGACGCCTGCGGCAAGAGAAGCGACGCCTGCGGCAAGAGAAGCGACGCCTGCGGCAAGAGAAGTGACCCCTGCGGCAAGAGAAGCGACCCCTGCGGCAGAGCCTGAGCCAAAGGTCGCAGCGGTCTTGGGTCGTTCCGAGAAGCAGCAGCGGGTCGATGCGGCACGCGCGGAACAGCTCCGGAAACTGAAGGAGCGGTATGCGGTTGAATTCGCGAATATCAAGAAAAAGGCCCCGAAGCCCAAGGCGTATAATGCGGCGTCGGTGCTTTCTGCGACTGATCCGGAGGCTAAGATTAAGCAGATTTTGGCTCGGGATCGCGCCATTTATAACGCCAAGCAGACTCGGAAAGGAAATAAGGCACCAGCCGCAAATAAGGCACCAGCCGTCAATAAGGCGCCGGCCGCAAATAAGGCGAATGCTACTGCCAATGGTCCTCGTGCCAATACCCGGAAGCGGAATGCACCCTCCATTCTATCCTCGACGAGATCCGCAGCGACCCAGATTAGAGAGAAGGCCCGGGCCGATCTAAAGGCCTTGAAAGAGTCTGCGGAAAAGGAGTTGCGCGAGATAGGCGCCAATGTATCAATCCTTCATCCGGTGTTTGCTAAGGCGGAGCCGCACAAGGCACAGCCGCATAAGGCGGCCCCCCACAGACAGCGCTCTAGAGCCCGGTCGCTTCCAAGACGCCTAAATCAAATGTCGCGTAATAATAACTGATGGCAGGGGCCGAGATTGTAAAACAGAATGAACATGTCTACTTCACCTTCGGACGCTTTCAGCCTCCGACGACGGGACATCAACTGGTCATCAATAAGATTCAGGAACTGGCCAAAGATGCCGACATGTACGTGTTTGCGTCAAGTAGCCAGAATGATCTAGCGGCTCTCAGTAAGCGCAAGAACTTTGGGGCCATAACAAGCAAGAATGCATATAAAACATTCAAGCTCAATGAAAACCCCCTATCGATCGAGCAAAAGGTTGCGATTCTGGAACGGATGTATCCAGGTGTACCTATTATCAATACCACGCGCCTCAACTGTAGGGACCCCTATAAGGCTGTTGCAAAACTGGAAGAAGCCGGATACACCAAAGAAAACATTCATATGGTCGTTGGCGGAGATCGTATAGAAGCTTTTTCAAAGCTAGGGGTCGACCTGATCTCAGCCGGTGAACGTGATAAGAACCCAATGTCCGGAACAAAGATGCGTCAAGCCGCAGTCAACGATGACTTTGAGACATTTAAGATGGGAATCATGGTCGGCGGTATTACAGAGGATGAGGCCAGACAGATAATGCTTGATATACGGCTAGGAATGGGATTTGTAGGAGGTGGCAAAATTAGGCGCAAGGCCTTAAACAAAGGCCGGTATGTTTCTAAACGTCGTCGACACAACCAAAGGACTCGATATCAATACGCCTGAGTTTCCTTATCCGCTTGACCCTTTTCAGCAGCACGCCGTAGCGGCCATCAGACGCAACGAGAATGTCCTGGTCACCGCAAAAACGGGCTCCGGTAAGACCCTTGTCGGCGAGGCCCAGATTTATCATAGTCTGTCCAAGGGTCGCCGTGTCTTCTATACGACGCCCATTAAGTCTCTTTCAAATCAGAAGTTTTATGATTTGAAACAGATGTTTCCGGGCCAGGTCGGCATCATGACCGGCGATATCAAGTTCTGTCCGGATGCAAACATAGTGATCATGACGACAGAGATTCTGCGCAACCTCCTATTCAAGCGCGACTCGACCACGCGAACCCTGGGCATCACGGCTGATCTGAGTCTTGCCGGCCTGGATGCGGTGATCTTTGACGAGTGTCACTACATCAACGACCGGGACCGGGGGGCGGTATGGGAGGAGACGATGATTCTGCTTCCACCGGAGGTCAATCTGGTGCTGCTGTCGGCGACGATCGATAAGCCGGAGTATTTCGCAGAGTGGCTCGGCAATCTGAAACAGAAACCCATTCATCTTATTTCGACCCAATATCGTATCGTGCCGTTGCAGCATGCACTATACCGGGGCGAGGAACTTCTTACGCTGATGGATGCGAAGGACCAGTTCGACTCCGGGGTTTATCGGATGTGGCTTCATTCCCAGGAGTCTGCGGCAGAGGCAGCGGACAAACACAAGGCCCGAGTGGCCGATCGGCGCCGTGGCGGATATCAAGACGGCCCGGTGGCTCGCGGATCCACTCAGAAAAGCTTCACCCATCAGCTCAATGAACTCATCGGCCGCCTCGATGCCAAGACTCTGCTTCCGGCCCTCTTCTTTGTCTTCAGCCGGAAGGACTGTGAGCGCTATGCCGGCAAGGTCAAGCACCGCCTACTGGATTCATCGGACACGGCGGCGGTTCGACACATCATTGGCTTTCATCTGCACAGATACGGTGACACTTTGAAACAGATGCCCCAGTATAATACTATCAGGAGTCTCTTGGAGCGGGGCATCGCCTTTCATCATAGCGGAGTCCTACCACAGCTGAAAGAAATCGTAGAGATTCTGTTCGGAAAGGGGTATATCAAGGTTCTCTTTGCCACGGAGACCTTCGCGGTGGGCATTAATATGCCGACGAAGACCGTTGTGTTCACGGGGTACCGGAAGTTCGATGACGCCGTGGGTGGCCTCCGGATTCTGAACACGGACGAGTATATCCAGATGGCGGGGCGCGCGGGGCGTCGCGGCAAGGACGATAAGGGCCTGGTTCTATATCTGCCTGATAGGGACCCGGAGGACGTCGACGACGTGAAGCGCATGATGACCGGATCGAAGTCGACCTTCCAGTCGCGAATGACCTTTCACTACGACTTTCTGCTCAAGACTTTCCAGTCGGGGAATCTGAAGTGGCTAGACCTCATGAAGCAGTCCTATTGGTGGCGGCGGCATCAGGTGCAGCTGGCCGCGGCCGCAAAGGATATAGAGAAACTGAAGGCGCGCCTTTCGACTATGGGGATCAGCCCGGAGGAGTTAGCGGCCATGGAGCAGGCGGACAGCCTCAAGGTGGCGGTGACGGGCAGCGTGAATGCGGCGCGCCGTGAGGCCCAGAAGGCCTGGGACGTCTGGGACCGGACTCATATAGGGCAGCGCTGGTACTCGCTCCAGAAGGAAATCTGGCCGGCCCGGAAACGTCTGATCACGGAGATTGAGAGGGATGAGGCGGCCGTCGCGGCGGCACAGGCGCCCGAAACAGATGTGGAGCCGGCTCTCAAGGCCCTCGCCGCCATGGGTCTTTTGGATGCCTCGGGCGCCCTTACGGCACTCGGTACGGCGGCAACAGAAGTGAATGAGGGTCATCCGATTCTGATGTCGAAGTTGTATGCGGCCGGTACCATGAAGTCATTTGAACCGGCCCAGATCCTGACCGTGCTCGCGGCCTTTCTGGAGGGAGAGACGGGTTCTCCTGATCAGCTACGCGTTCCGAAGGAGTGTATTGACACTCTCTATGCGATCGATGGGATCGCCAAGGAGTGTTATCGGCTAGAGCACGGCTGCCGTGTAATATCTCCGGACACGTACTGGGATTTGAGTACAAAGTGGATCGAGCCGATTTGGCGTTGGCTCACGGAGGACGTGTCGGTCGCCACACTGTGCGCAGAATACGAGTTCTTTGAGGGCAACTTCATGCGCTCGCTTCTGAAGCTGGCCAGCGTTTTGGAGGAGTGGAGGTCGCTTGCCGCCTTGGCCAATGATGTTGAGATTCTCGATCGACTGCGTGACGTGGAGCATAAGCTTCTTCGAGGCGTAGCGATATGTGATTCACTTTATCTGCGCATTTAACGCTTGATTGGGGGGCTCGCGCTCATTTCCGCGTCTTGCGCTTGGATTTCCGAGCCTTGCGCTTCGATTTCCGCGCCTTGCGCTTCGTTTTCTGTTTCTTATAAATCTTTCTATAACCACCGCCGCCGTTGTAATTATTGTTATCATCTTCATCATCTTCATCATCATCATCATCATCATCATCATCAATTGTAGGTTTCGGTGCATCCTCTTCAAGCGCCTTCACCTTCGCTTCAAGGCGTTTAAAGCGTTTCCATGAGATCGGTGGGATTTGTTTCTTAACAAGGCTGTTTGGATCTATATAGGATCCGACTACACCAACCATCGTCATGATAGTTTTTATGTTCTTATCGATATTGACTAGATAACTGATGGGGTCAGTACTAGCTGCTATTTTTTCTACTGACTTACTCCCTGAGTAAGGAATGGATATTAAAAGTGTTTCAACATTGCTATTGATTGCCTGAAGGATAGGTAAATCGACGGGCAAGCTCGGAGTGTACTGTGAACCTGTAAAGGGCAATAGCTTCGTATTTAAGATATTATTTAGATTTGCGTATATATTATATATATAGTCATTTGATTGGGGGCCTGATGTGCCGCTGCTGGCCAGAGTCGTTGGAGTAATGCTCTGTCCGAGAAGCACGACTACATTTTTCTGTACAGACTTTAAAAAAGCCGTTATATCTGGCAGTGTTGTTAGAACTGCTGAGGGGGCAGTCGCAACTTGAGCAATCGTGGGTGGGGGGGGTATAGGGCCTGAAACCGGGCCTGACACCGGGCCCGAAGCCATCTTACTATTACGCGGTATAATAAACATTCTTGAGCCCGTATTCACGCATGCACTTTTCGAGAAAGACCACGCAGGCCGAACAGGGCTCCGATCCTAGCAGAACGCCTTCACGATGCTTTGTAAGGTCGCGTGTGAAACGCATCACATACATATCGGCATCGCGCAGCTTAGAGATATCTCCCAGCTGCTTGACGACATTCCGCTCGGCGTGGATACTACTCTTGGAATAGCCGGAACCACGACTCCTCGAGCCGTAGTTATTCGTGGCCTCCGCCAGAATCTGCCCACGCTTCACAATGACGGCCATATGGAGATGTGCGTAGTGGCGATCACGGAGCCTCTCCGTGCGCGGATCATCAAGAAACTGCTGAAAGATGCCGGACTGAGTAAGATGTGCCATGCGGGATGCTGCCTGTTATATCAACGGCTCGCAGCAATTTTATCACCCTATACTAAATGTATAAGCTAGGCTTCAACGATATCTCTACACTTGTATATATAAAGCCGAAATATCTACAGATATCTATATATAGAGATATTGATGATCCTGAAGTGTATGAACTACCTATACAGTATGCATTTGAAGATAATATGTTTTATTTAAAAAAATATGGGATTTATAATGATGGAAAAAAAGACAATAACCCACATTGGTTATCCGATGATTTTAAGAAAAAGTATAAGATATACAATGACAAGGATATCAAGGAAATCTTAGATTATCTTGACTCTAAACATTTGTGGAAGGCGCAGAAAGATAATATATACACGTACCTTGGTAAGAAGTATCTTAATCAAATGCATTCTAAGCATAAACCAAACTCATCCAATAACACACGCAAGAAATCAGTGTACAATAAAAACAATCGGGTACTTCCGAAGGGCTGGCACCGTCTCTCTAAAAACGGAAAGAACAGGTTCGAAGGCCCGAAGGGCGAGGTCTACAACAACATGACGCGCTTCGAGAATAAAAACAACTCGAGAGTGCGGCCTCAGACATATAAGCGAACCGAAGGGAACGACACCTGGTATGTTCTACCGGATGGAAGCATCAGCTGGTACCCGTATTACAAGCCATAAAGTGCTTACGACACAGCGGCTCATATAGATCAGAGGCGCCTACGAGAACCTGTTGACCCGGGTTTCCTGCGCGCCTCGAAGTAAAGATGGCCGGCGTCCCATCGCCGCACCGGATACAAAGCGCCATCAGTTTCTGAACCGAATCACAGTATGGGATTAGGTCTAGAATCTGCCCGAAGGGTTTCCGGCTAGAGTCGCCGTCCAGCCCGACCACAACAACCTCTTTCTGATAGTCCTCTACCGCGGTCAGAACGAAGGCCTTCAGATCCGGAAAGAACTGCGCCTCCTCGATAACCACGGTGTTCGCGGAATGGAACTCGGCCACCTTGAGCATAGTTAACAGTTCCGCAGTCGCCGTCGCAGGATAAGAGTCATTGTCGTGACTCTTAATCTCGTTTTTCGAACGGCTATCCAGGCTGCTTGTGATACACATGGTCTTCTTATTGATAAACGTATTTCGCCGAATGAGACCCAGAATCACCGTAGACTTCCCCGCAAACATGGGGCCAACATACAGCTTGAGGCTCATGCCCGATCGACTTACAGTGTGCCAACGCAATTTTGGAATAGCCTTTCTAACATGTCGTCGTAGAAGACAGGCCATCCTTTGACAACACCTTCACGCACTCGAACCGCTCTCTCATGTATGGCTTGAGCACGCGAGATGAATCAATAAAAAGAGTGGCGACAAGAACTGCGACTGATAGGGCGACGCATCCTAGTAGTTTACGCGACATTTCTATTATAAGGTGCCGATTTAACCGGTGCTCCCGAAGCCACCTGTGCCGCGGCCAGTCGAAGGAAGCTCCTTAACTAGCCGCACTTCCTGAATCCAGCCCATATCGGGGGATACGATCTGGAAATGGCGCGCACCCGCCTTGAATCCGGCGGCGCCGAACGCCACGGAAACGACGGGAGCCTTCAGAGTCCCGCGATAGCTGGAATCAATGACTCCGACCGAGTTCGCCATCATGTATCCAGTCTTATAGATGGATGACCGGGGAACTAGCCAGAAGTGCACCGGCTCCATTGTGGAGGCCTTGACCAGCATGGCCTTCACGCCCAGATTCAGAAGATGAACCTCGCTCGGGGAAGAATTCCAATCCTCGACGGTCACCAGATCTACGCCGGCATTCTCTGGATTCGGGCACATGGTCTCGTACTTGGACACCTCGGGGCGCTCCTCGACGAGGAAGAGGATGTACATTGTGATACTGGCTATTGTCATAACCGGGTCGTAAATTTTGTTAACGGCCGCCTAAGATTTAAACCCATATAGGTAGTATATGTGGGCATGTTTCTTCGTGCCACTCTAGCTATACTATGTTTATCAAGAATCGTATCTGTAGTTCCAGCAGTCGTGCCAACACAATCGGCTCATCCATCGAAGACATCTACGCGTAGCAGTGTCGCCACCTACACAACAGCGCCTTCGCAGGCCCCTTCGAGAAGCACGGTCCAAACCTATACGAGCATCGCATCAAAATATGGGACCAGAACAGGGCTCCAGTCGAAATCGAGCTCGAACTCTCCTGGATTAACGAGTTCATCAACAAGTTCAAAGACCGTTACAGCATCTGCGGCATTGTCACGTACCGGCGTGATATCAAGAACTGTAAGCTCTTCAGCCTTGAGCACTAAGACTTCAACGGCCAGCCCCACATTCACGGCGAGCGCCCGCGAATCGAGGACTGCGACGGCATCCCCTACAGGAACGCAGAGTATTCGGGCCTCGAAAACGGGAACGGCGACGCCGACGATAAGTGCTTCGCCGCCGCCGAGTCGCACTGGGCTAGGATCTGTCAGTCAAACTGCTACGCTCAGACCTACAAAGAGTAGTACGGCTAGTGGAACCGCCACCGTATCTATAAGACCATCCAAATCTGGATCGGCCAGTCCTACGGATTCTGCAACGTCTATGGTGACTAAAACGACCACCGCGTCTGTTACCACATCAAAGACGACTACGGCAACAGCGGCGCCCACGACCAGCTTGCGGATTACTGCCTCGCCTACGTCGACGCCTACGGGCAGCCGATCAAGTATACAAAGTCGCACAAGGACCGGGTCGCCGACGGAGTCTTTTAGCCTAGGTGCATCAAGGTGTTCAACAGTCACGGCCTCGATCACAAAGACTCCTCTCGGGACACGTCCCATAACAGGCACCGCGGCCATTTCAGATACTGCCTCGACATCCATATCAGTATCATCATTTGTAACGCCTACGGTATCTCCTACGGCGAGCACGAACTCGTTTACGACGAGTATATCGGCAACCGCGACAAGTTCCTCTAAGGCAACAGGCTCGTTTGGCACAGTAACACCGATCGCCTCTAAATCGCCAACTCTCAGCCCGCCTAGATCGCGCACGGCCTTTGTATCTGTGACAGGCTCGAAATCTGCCCTAGCATCCAAGACATCCCTTGTTTCTGTAACGGCCTCTGGTTCACCTCGTATATCGCTGAGTGGTCCGAATACGTTGACACTGACTCGGTCACCCTCCGTAACAAAGACAGGTACGACCTCCGCCTCGCCGACACGGTCCGTATCTGTCTCGAAGACGACTACATCCTCTTCGACCTACTCACGCGTCTTCTATTCGCTTACTCAGTCAGTCAGTACATCAAATACCTGGTCTCCCAGCGTCTCGGCAACTCTGTCATCGACCGTGACGAATGCCCGATCGGATACGCCGGCGCCGTCAGTGTCCCAAGGCACAGCCACAGATTCGGGTAGCGCCTCCTACACAGCCTCCGCTGCCACATACTCAGGCTCTGCATCGGTTTCAACGTCGGCGATGCAATCTGTCTCAGCTATACAGTCTTATTCGAGCACGGCCTCACCCTCTGTCGTGAGTGTATCAGGCTCACCAAGTACGAGCCCTAGCGCGTCGGTTTCACCCAGGCCATCGAAAACGACCACCGGTTCTATCTCGATCACCGCTTCTCCAAAACTGTCTAAGACTCCCAGTGGATCTGGATCGATTAGTGCGTCACCAAGAGTGTCCGCCACACAGACTACATCTGTAACGATTACGCCTACCCTAAAAGCCTCGAAGACATCCTCTGGAGTAGGGACACTTAGCCAGAGTGCATCGGGATCTAGAACCGGTGCTGCGACGAGATCGGTGTCCGGATCTTCAAGTCAGACAGTGACTGCATCTTTTGCAAGTATAACAGCATCTGCGAGCCATTCCTCTACGGAAGTCGGTTCGACCACAAGTGCACCGAGCCCCTCTGGATCCAGCAGTACCTCCAAATCTGCATGCAGCTCGGCGTCGTTCACAACTCGGCCGACAGCCTCTAGTACAAATAGCGGATCCGGTTCTGTGAGTGGATCGGGCTCTGCCACACCGTGGCCAACAGCCTCCACAACTACCAGTGCCTCCGTGACGGCGTCGAGCAGCGTCTCGATATCAGTATCAGGAAGTGGCTCAGGCTCTCACAGCGTGTCACCGTCGCTTGCGGCAAGCCCCACGACCTCTACAAGGATTAGCGAGTCGACAACGGCCTCGAGTACATTGACGGCATCTGTATCTGGAAGTGCGTCGAGCTCTCAGAGTAACTCTGTATCTGGAAGCAGCTCAGTCACGATATCAATGGTCCCTACTGCATCCACATGGGCCAGCGATTCGGTAGCGGCGTCAAGCAGCACGACACAGTCTTCTTCTGCAAGTATCTCTGGCTCGGAGAGCGGCGTGGCCTCATTCTCCACGTGGATCAGCGACTCGGCCACAGTATCGAGCAGCACTACGCTGTCGACGTCTTCAAGTAACTCAGTAACCGTATCGAGCAGCACGACTCCTTCAGCATCTGGAAGTAGCTCTCTTTATGGAAGCAATACGGTCT
>Ga0114974_10000093_pt1 | contig 71697 bp, 84 predicted proteins | sample S_130206_EF_Meta_FD_87318 | JGI IMG/M metagenome (GOLD analysis project Ga0114974, IMG submission 87318) | Freshwater microbial communities from Lake Simoncouche, Canada to study carbon cycling - S_130206_EF_MetaG | ecosystem: Environmental > Aquatic > Freshwater > Lake | place: Lake...
ATTCACTCCAAATGTTATTGTTGCATTAGAGCCTACATAAACATTGTTATAAACAGTGCCACCCATTTGCATTCCAAATGGAAGATTCATTCTAACCCCAGCATCATCGACTCCAGATAAAACGTTAGTGCTAGTTCCAATAGTTGCTTGTAAATTATTAACTGCTGTTTGAGCAGCATCAATAGCAAGGTTTGCCTGTGTTAATTCTGTTTGAGCAGTTGCTTGTGCTGTAGATGCTTCTGTTTTTGCTGCGACGGCTTCAGAGATTGCTGTCTGAGCCTCTGTTATTTGTGTTGTTATATTATTTATGGCGGTAGTTGCAACAGTTACTGTGGCCTTTGCATCTTGAACTACCTGAGAACTTTGATCTATTGGGGTAGCAGACAGGTCAACACTACTAATACTATTAATAGCGGTTTGAACATTATTTATTTCTGTATTAGCCAGAGATATTTTTGTGGCTACTTCTGCTGTAATACCTTGGGCTTGGGAATATTCGGTTTGTGCTTGTGTTACCTCTACCAAAGCATCGTTTGTGGCTGTAATGGCCTGCTGGACCTCTGTAGTAGCCGTTGTAAGGGCGCTATTAACTGCCTGTTGAGCAGGACTTACAACAACTTGATCTTGGTTATCCGTGGCTTTAGCATGGTCAGGGGCCATGATTCCAAAAATAGTTATGCATAATGCAGAACCTAATATAATGAATATTTTACGCTTTATTCTATTCAATTGGGGGGGTCACTCCAATGTATCTCTACAGTGGTATTATATCATTTATTAATTAATTAATGATAATAAGCAATAAAAAGAGGGCCAACAATTAAGTTGACCCTCTAATTTAGAGAAGTTAATTACTTCTTTTTGTATCCTGTAGGACATACAGGTGCAACGGCTGTAACCTTTTTAGTTAATTTACCCTTTACACATGTGATTGTTTTCTTAGGAGCAACCATTAATTGAAGTTGCTCAATTTGCTTTGTGATAGATGCAATAAGTGCTACGATTCCATTAAGAACCTCAGCATTGCTAATTGCGCCATCTGCAATCTTGTAAGATACAGTTTTTGCTGCATCTGTTGCTACATAGGCTGGAAGATCTACGATCATATTGTATGAACCATTGACATTGCCAACAGTAAACTTGTATGTCTTAACCCCTTGAGCAAATGTATCTGCTGATGTTGGAGCAGCAATTGCTGTTAATCCACCACCAGAAATGGCAACGCCACTTCCAACTGTAGAGGTATCTGCAACCTTTGCGCCATTAATATCAGTAGCAGAGATTGTAAGTGTAGCAATTTCTCCTGGAACATAAGAGTTCTTATCCAGAGATGCTGTGTACTTATTTACGCCTAGACCACATGCTGCAACAAACTCGTTTGAGTAAATTTCAGATAGATCTGATAATACATGCTTGATTCTTACAATAGAAGAACCAGATGTAGCAGCGCATGTCCAACCACCAGTTTGTACGGCAGTAGCAGATGATGCCCCACCTACAGAAACTGCAGTGACTTGAGAAGTATACTTTGTGGTATCAGCAGTTGGAGTAACTCCAGCCAATTGATTACCAGTAGCATCCTTAACTACAAAGTCATAAGTTCCTGTGCGTGTTCCATTAGATAGTGCAATGTCAACACCTGTTACGGAGATTGATGCTGCACGACCTGTAAAGGTAATGCTTTTTGTTGCAAGAACTGTTCCATTGAATGAAACTGTGATTGTTGTGTTAACTGGCTTGTTAGCATTTGTAGCGCCTTGCTTTAGATAAAGCACTCCGCCAACTCCAGTCTTTGCTGCAGTTGAAACTTCTACAGATGGAGAAGCGTCCCATGCAACAATTGCACCATTAGTTGCTGATGCTTGAAGAACACCATTTGTTGAAAGTGTTGCTGCATATGCATCTTTTGCTAGAACATTTACGTAACCTGTTCCTTCGTTAACAACTGTTGTTGAACCAGCAACGTCTACGCTAGACGCCAAAGTTCCTGCTGTTGATGAATCTTGTACACGAACAAATGAATCGGCAACAGACAAAATATTTGTCTTTGCTGTTGTTCCTGCATAGATTGTTTTAATATCAATTGTAGAAGTAGTTGCGCCAACTTTCTTCTTTTGAGTTACAGTTACAGTTCCTGAACCATTAACAGTTAACTTAACATTGGTTGGCAATGTTACTGCTGTTGATGTTGTAGCCGTAAATGTAAATAACTTACCTAGATTAGTAAGCGTTACACCTGTAGGGTTTGACCCTGCTGCTGTGTAATCAGTAAAGGTTGCAGGACCAGAGATTTCTAACGAAACGTTATCATCTGCTGTTGCAGCCAAGGTATCACTTGTTGTTAATACAACAACTGCATTAACTCCAGATTCTGCCTTAGTTGTGTCTGTTAATACTGTTACACCACGAGCACCTGCTGCTAGTGAATCGGACAATACATATCCGTTAGTCACTGCTGCTTGAGCCTGTGGAATTGCAACAAAGAGTGTACCTGCTACCGCTGCAGCCGTAACAAGAGCGATCTTTTTGAATGAATTCATTTTTCTCCTATTTCTTTTTATATTAGATTGAATCTATCTAGATAATCTTTTACGTCATCTGGGATAGGTTTATATTGTATCACGTTGTCAGGAAGGCTGTCAACTTGCTTTGGCCTATCTTTAAACGTGTGTACTTCTATTTCTTGATTTACATTTTTAGGCGTAAAACTAATTGCCCCAAAGACTGCCCCGCATACGGCATCTGACAAGTCCTTGGATTTTTTACGTGGGTGATCAACTTTTTTATCATTGATAATTTTTAACTCCCCCATCTCGTCTAACAATAAAGGAATCATGGGCATGGCAACTCTCTCTTCATATACAAGCATTGCTAGATCTTCATAGTGTTTTTTGCCCACGGATATTGTTTCAGTTTTAATTCCGACAGATTTTAATTCATTTTGAATATCAAATGATTGCCACCTATCAAAAGAAACCAGGCCTATGTTAAATCCTTGCCTTCTTAGATTAATAATCCAATTTTTTACATCACTTAAGTTAACTGGTCCTTCTGTTTTTGGTTCCCACCACGCAACTGCGTCAACAATAACAATTGGAGCAACCTGTTCATAATCTTTTAATACTTGAAGACTAACCCATTTATCAACGTGTGCAATTGCTACGGCACACTTGTCATGTTTTTGTGCAAGGTCAGCATGAATATAATATATTTTTTCTGGATCTGGTTGAAAAGAAGAATCAAATCTTCTTGAACTGTCTACTGGATTTCTTAATGACATGCATTTTTCTAGTTTATCTCTTTGTTTAAAAAATGCATCAGAAGAGTATGTTGGTTTACAGGCAAAGCGCATCATGGCATCACCAAGGTCTGTAAAAAATGAAAGTTTAAAGTCTTCAATACTTCTAGTTGGATTTACTTCCCACGTTGGTTTTTTTAATGCAAGAATTCCTGGGAATTTATAAGACTTTATATAATCTTCGTCCCAGGTAATTTCAAATGTATTATCTGGATGATCTTCAGGTAGAGTGGGATTAATAATAAATTTATGATGCTTTTCAATTACTTCTTTTTCTGCAATAACATCGTCATATCTTTTTGAAATAAAGTCTCCAACATATCTAGGGAATGAAAGTAATGCAACCTTACCTAAATCTGGAAAACGGGAATCAACTGATCCACGAAATGCCTTATAAATATTTTCTGCAGTCTTGCCCTGTTCATTTCCAGTTCCAACTTCTGATGCAAAACCAGAAATTTCATCAAGCACTGCAAGTATTAAGTTCAAACCTTCATGCGATTCTCTTTCTGAATGTCCAGAATAAACCGTAATGGATTTATTAAACTCTACACTATCTGCTTTTGCATAAAATTTTCCTGCAAACCAAGGTGATCCTTCAATCTTTGTTTTAAATCCTTTAAAGAAAACATTCTTGGCCTGTTGAGCATTAATAGCAACGTTAATAATATCAATAGCGTCCCCTCCTGGCTTGCCAAAGTATCTTGCTGGATCTTTAAGGCATAAGAGTTTGTATACTAAGTATGCACAGCCTACGGTAGAAGTAAAGTCTTTTCCACTACCCTTGCCAAGTTGCAATATGATTTCATTCTTTGTATATTTGTCATAATGAGCACCGCCATCATTTGTTCCCATTAAAGACTCTAAGTCTTTTTTATAATAAATCTGGCTCATTGCCTCTACAATGTTATATTGTATTTCTGATAGTTGTGGCTGACCAAGGTAGTCAGGGGACTCAACAAACGTTTTTACGTCTACTGGATTTTCTTCAAAAACACTATCCTTTAAGACTTCTAAAAAATCATTGAATGTCGTGGACAATTGTTAACACCTCATTATCCTTAGCAATATCAGATAAACGTTTCATAACTTTATCTCTTACCTCTGGATGTTCGCTTGCGATGTCTCGTAAAATTTCTACAAGAATCTCTTGACGTCTTTCAATTTCTACCATTTCTTCTGCTAACTCTTTATTTTCTAGCAGTCCCGCCTTTTGAAGCATCTCAATTCTGGCTTTTTCAATATCCACAACCAGTTTAATCCCTTGAGTTTTTGCAGAAAGATTATTGCCAAGGCTTGCTTCATCAATAACTTCGTATGCTTTTGTAATTAGTTTTCCATAATGAGCATCCATTGATGCCAATGCTTCTTTTGCTCTTGCACGGATTGCATCATTTGCTGATGCCATCACTTTCCATTCATTTATTAATGCAACTACACGCACTCTTGGAATTTCTAATTCTTTTGATATTTTTGTTGGATCATTACCCTTTAGATATTCTTCAACAACCTTATTGACCTGATCTAAATGTTCTACTAACTCTGCTTCAGTTGACATTTGCGTACTCCCTTATACTCATATTGTAAAGACGGTCACACCAAAAAAGATGATAGGATGTTCCTACATGCTCGTTATCCCTAGATGTTATTGCAAATTTATCTCTAATTAAACTGTCTGCATGTTTTTTAAAAAAATCTATAAAATCAGCCCTTGGGAAAAACCAAAGTGTTTTTAAATCCATTTCTGGAAAATTGTAGTCCCATGAAAACATGTATAGTTTAATGTTGTTTGATTTACAATAAAGTTCTAAAAATAACAGATAGTGAAAAGTATTAATTTTAAGAACCTCTAAAGATTGCTCATCAGTGTCTTTTGTATAAGTTCCATGCCTTACTGATCCAGCCTCAAAATCCCCAGGAGACTTTAAGAATTTTCTGGTCTCTTCATTGATTGCAATATAATTTCTGCCTATTTCTGGCAGGCAAATAAAAATTTGATCTGGTTTGCCAAATTTATCTATATACTTAAATATATTAGCAACAATTTCTAAACATCCAATTCCTGGCATTGCTAAATTAAAATATCCAGAAACTTTTTTATTTTCTTTTATTCTATTGTATAACTTTTTTGACCAAACTTCATCTTCTTCTAGGCCAATTCCAAATGTTGTTGAGCATCCAGAAAATAGCAAATGTTCTCCTTCATGATTGTTTCCAAATTCTTCACATCTAAAGTTTTTAGAATTTAATGTTAGATCGACAAAAGATTGATTTTTAAATAGATGTCCCCATCCATCCAGATCTTTTTTAAATTTGTTAAGAACTAAATGATTCATTTTAATTTTGATCATTTTTTTCCTTGGCTATTTTTAATAATACTAAATATCCGATTAGATCGTCTATGTCGTTATCACCAACATAATCGGTACCTTTCATAAGCCTGCTAAGTTTGTCGTCAATTCTTACACGTAGTTGCTCTACTGGATCTGACTTGCTAAAAATTCTAACTGGATCTAAGGCAGAATCTCCATAGGCAATATTTTTTTCAATAAGCATTTGTGCAATTGAATGACAGGTTTGCCAAATATTAATTCCAGATGGAGCGCCTAGGGAATGTAAATATAAATCAGTGCATTTAAAATCTCTCACATCTTTATATACTGACTCAAGTTTCATCAGGCTCACCTTCCCAATCGAATACGTCTGGTAAATCTTTAAACGTAGAAATGGCATATGTTATACCAACAGCAGTAACTATTGCTGTCGTTAATAATATCTTTTTAGCCTTACTCATCTTTTTGACTTCCTTAATCCAAATTTTGCAAGGTATACGTAAATAGTTTCAACGCTGGTTCCACATTCCTTAGCAATGTCCTGTGGAGACTTTTTATCCATAACATAGCGCTTACGAAGCCAAGTCTCACTTGTATATAGTTTACCAGTCATAGTATTATTTGTCAACCTTTGTTACTGGATCAAGTCTATCCCAAAACCCTCCTGGGTTTCCTTGATACGCTTGCCCAGTTTCCCGATCCAAAAGAAGCCATTTAGTTGGAGCCAAGGTTTTAACTGTTAAGATAACATCATCTTTTTCTTCTTTAAAAATAAGAGGCTTTCTATTTGTCATTTAAAAGCCTTTATTAAATTATTAATTGCCCAGTATCCTATCCCACAAGCATCTGCAACATCGTTATCTCTAATATCTTTGTCATATTGAACGTTAATAAACCTAATAGTCTTTTCTTTTCTTATTTCACGCTCTTGTGTTTTATACCACGACTCTGATTTATTTGGGGTCTTACTTCTCATATCTATTTTTTCTTCTTTGCTAAATCGCTTATTGCCAATGTAGTTCTGCCAGGTTATAGGCGAAACAGATCCTATTTCTTTAACTCCACATTCCCAAAATGCTGCTAATATTGCTCCTTGGATTAATGCCAAATCAGATACTGTTTTTGGGCTATTCATAAAAATAGTATGCTCAATAACAACAACATCTATATTGTATAGATCAAACAGCGCCCTAGTTTTTGCGTATGCATCCCCTATTTTTTCATAAACTGTATTTCCAGTAAAGTTTACTTTTCCTACAAAATCTAATTTTTTATTATCAAAAATAGCAAAGGCAATGCTATTTGTGCTTGCATCGACAGCACAAACTTTTTGCCTATTTTCATTCTCAAGATTTATTATTTTTGCTATCACGCACAATTCCTTTGAGTTTTTTTAATGTCTTTTCAACTTCTTTGTTATTGACTTGACATACATTACAAAGGCTGTCGTCATTATACATAGATAAAACTATGCCACAGCCTCCAGAACATTTCTTTGGATTTAGTTTTCTTTTTTGTCGTTTAACAGAATTATATCTAGAAAATATTTTTTCTTTTGTAGCGCTTTCTCTGCAAAGAACACTACAATAAACCTGATAACTCACATTAGGTTTAAATTGACTATTGCACCAACTACATTGTTTCACTTAATTCCTCTAGAGTTTTTATTTTAATTACACCATCTCCAGCCTCATCGCATGTTTTTCTAACTGGGCAAGTTTTACACTTTTTAGAATTGCTTCTATAGTTTTTAATTGGTAACTGTTTATTTTTCCAAGCAGCAAAAACTTCATCCATCCAAGCAAAGGTGTTATCAATATATCCTCTATAGGTATCGTTTACTTCAATAGGGAAAAGTAGTAGTTCGTGATTATTTTTGTTTTCATAAATAATAATTCCCTTAGATTTTTTTAATATCTTCATATATATTAATGTCTGAGTAACGTGATCTTTTTTTGGCTTACCAGCCTTTTTCCTATATTCGAATACTTCATTATTCTGTGTTTTAATTTCTCCAACAATCTCTTCGCCATTCCAGACAAGCATGCAGTCGCCATATCCAAAAATTGGAGGACTTGAACTAACCACTTTAAACTCTGTGGTATTTTCTATTTCTTTTGTTTTAGGGTTTTCCTTTTGGAATACCTGGGCAATGCCAGAATCTAGCAACGCCTTTTCAATTCTGCTATGAGATAAAACTCCACTGCTCATATTTGCTATGTCATACGGAGTGCTGTAAGTTTCAAATATTGCGCCTTCAAATGCCAAATACCAATATCTTGGGCAAACACCATTTCCATCGCTATAAGTTAAGGTTGACGGAGCAAATGTCTTCTTAGTCATAAACTTTGGATCCTGATTTGCAATATACCCGCTGTTAATTTTTTCCGCTATACCAGAAACGTCAAACGCTGGTGGTGGTGCGCTGTCTTTTTTAATCATAACCTGCTGTAATAAGTTTTTAGTCATTTTATCCTTTTCTGTTTAATTAATTATATCAGTTATCAGCGAGTTATGTATTTGAGTGCTGAGACCAAGTTGTTTACGGATTCTGCTGCTGTGTAGTAAATATTTTTTTTAGCCCTATTGTTTTTATCTACATTGGCCATCCAGGTTGCCTTTAAAGAAAGTTTAGCAGCAATAGCCTGAAGCCTTACAATTTCAACAGTTGCCACAGCAATAGGAATGTCTGGCTTTATAATAAGTTTAGCGATCATCTCAAGAGATGTTGTTAATTCTTTATCATCCATGTATTCAGCAATTTCTGCCAATCCATTAATAGATTCAAGTGTTGTCTTTTCTGGCTCCATTATTTATTTCCCTTCAATGCCTCTAGTTGTTCGAAAAACTTTTTTCTATATTCTTTCATTTTTGGCATACTGTTATGCCTTTTGATAATTACGTCTCGCTCTTCTTTACTCATTTGTTTTTCAGCATAAGGCTGATGTTCAAGTTTATTGGAAAAATGAAATACAATAACTTCGCATCTATCATTTTCTTTTAATATAATTGGGTCTCTCCAATGAATTCTATCTGAAGCCTCGAATACCAAAACCTCATTATTCTGTAATATAAATCCTTCATCTTCAACAACAATTGGCCAATCAATATTGCTTGACATTTGATAATCAATACTAACTTTTGTATAGTAGTTTTCAACATCAAGGTGTGGTGGAAGATTTGGAGAATTGCCATTTCCATATTTACCAAAGTAGTCCAGATACTGATAATGTGTTAGTTCTAAATCTGGATCATCAACAAACTGTTTTGCTAGTGTTATTAATTTTTCTTCAATGTTTTTTGGAATAGCAAATTCAATTTGAGATCTTGACATTGACTCAATAGTCATTGGAGCGTACCTGCTAGATCCAGGCTCCAACATTCTATTTGTTTCTATTAACTCTCTTAATATTCTTTCTTCTTCTAAAGTAAAGAAATTTTTAAAAATACCGCTTTTTGTTTCCATCTTACTATATTACCACAAAAGCGATTTATTGTCAATTCTATATCAATTTTTATTTAAAAGCCCTTGTATGGTTGTTCTAGCAAAGTTATTACAAGCAACAACTAATCTTTCCGCAATATCGCTTTTATGATTTTCTTTATAGGATGGCTCACTATCTATTGAAAAATGAGCAAAAATCATTTCAATAAAATCATCATCTTTAAATTCTTTATATTCTCTCCAATGTATTTGATTGGTTCCAGAAAAGGTTAGGGCCTCATTATTCTTTAAAGTAAATGATCTGTTATCGACAATAATTGCCCAGTCTATATTTGATTTTACTTGAATATCAATTGTTACTCTTGGAGTGGAAAAGGCATTGTCAAAATGTGGAGTTAATATTGGCATTTCTCCATACTGTTTTGAATATCTTGCAAAAGAAATTTCTTGAAGTTTAACTGGCTCATCATATATTTCTTTAGCAATAGAGTTAATTTTATTTATTACTGACTCTGGCAATTGATTAAACCATACTTTTTGTGCATAGATTGAGGTAGTTGAAGTTTTTTCTTTTTGGTTTATATCAATTGTTTGGTATAAGTCTTCTATTTCTTGATTTGTAAAAACATCTTTATATACAGAATTCTTAAGTAATTTACTTTGCATTATCTTTAGGCTTAACTTTAACCTCAGTATCAACTATTTCTGTTTCTACCTTATCGCTGTTTATACCAGTTTCGTCCATTAGCATGCTTGATCTAAATCTCATTATTCGATCGTGATCTTTTCTTTTATACTTAGGAGGAATATGTGTAAACCAACAGAACATCATATTTATGTCTGTGTGTGCTGGCAAAACCTTTTTTTCTCGCCAATGCATCTGACTAGTGCCAGAAAATAGAAGACCTTGATTATCTTCTAAATGAAAGGTTTCTCCCTCTACAATAACTCCCCATTTTTCATTTGTTTTTAACTGAACATCTATCAAAAACATATCTACTGGGCGTGTGTCATAATGAGGAAAAAGTTTTACCATGTAATCAAATTGCGGACTGTACTTTACTATTGAGATTTGCTCTACTTTCATTTCTTCACCCATAGTGTCACTCATTAGTTTTGTAAGTTTTTCTTTTACCTGATCGCTGGGCTGAAGGTCAGTGTATACTCCTTGTCCACCCCAAGTTTGAATTTTAATTTTATCTTTTGGGTATTCTTCCATATCTTTTAGAATAGTGTCTATTTCTTCTTGGGTTAGTACATTATCAAAAATTATTGGCTTAAAATCACTATCTCTAATGTGCTCTTGGCTTTCAATTAAAGCCTTATATCTAGGTAAGTGGTCATAGTTAAAAGTTGACATAATTATATTATACCACTACCCTGGTCTAAAGGATTGCTCTTTTGGCTTGTATTTTTAGTGACTACTATGTCTTCTAATACTGATAACTCTATAATGGCAAGCCTAACCTTAGATTTTTCGTCCCCTATAGAAACAAAAAGGGCTGGGTCTTTATGATTTTTTATAGAGTCTGTTGTTATTTTTGCCCAAACATCTTTATTTAAAGTAAAAGATTTTTTAACTTCTTTAAAGTCAACAGTAAAGTTTTCCCAGGTTGCGTCGCCCTTTTGATTATTTCTTCCAGAGTTTTTATGTTGCTTGGCGCCAATTCTTTTACTTTCTGATCTTTCACTCATTAGCAAAGTCCTTTTTCTTTTTCTTTTTAGGAACAAGCGATACTCTTGATATGTGTTTTTTACTACACATCCAAGTAGCATCTCCCGTTTCTATCCATAATCTCAATGAAGAAACTTCTTCTTGGCATGTTTTACACGGCCACTTTCCTGGATAAATAGAGTATTTATTTTGCAAAATTATTAGTCGTCATCCTTTATTGAAAAATTAAAGAATAGTAAGTCAGAGCCACGGCTATCCTGATCAGAAAGAATAATTTTACAATCTTGAGACGTTGGAGATAGGGTAAGCGCATAATGTTGTTTTACTGTAAATGGCTTATCGTTAATCAAATATTTACAGTTATTGTCTGTTAACGGTATCATTAAACTAACTAACTTTTTGTTAGATTGGTTTTCATATCCTTTCATTATGCTTTCATTATTTACTAAATTTTTAACTAAATAAGCATTTTCGAATACAAGATCAAATTCAGCATGGACATGCTTCATAAATGTGATTACTTTGTTTTTGGCTTCTTCTGTAATATCGACAATTTTACTTTCTAAATTATTCATATTGTCTGGATTGTAAAAATCAAAAATATCTTTTCCATTAATTGGAGCCCTATACATTGTATTATGTGTAAGTGGTGTTGAGCCATCTAGACTAATTTTTTTAAAATCAGGGTATTGATTTGACAATTCTGATATTTGTATTTTCTTCCACCAATCTTCTTTTTTGAGTGATGGTGGCGCTTCAATTTTTTTATTAATAAAACTTGATCTTATTTTCATTATGTCTGAATTTTCTTTAGACATTGCTCTTGGACTCTTATGCTGTAACCAAAAAAATAAAAGATCAATCTTTGCATTTTCTTTTAATTTAATAGGCTCTCTCCAATGAATTCTGCCAGTGCCACAAAATAAAAGTGCCTCGTTATCTCCAAAGTCAAATCTTTTTCCTTCCATAAACAATCCCCAATTTTCCGTAGACTGAACATGATAGTCAAATACATACATTTCTACTGGACGTGCATCATAGTGTGGACCGAACTTTGGGTACCATCCAAAATCTGGGCTATACCTATTGCCCCCCACCTCTAAAACTTCCAACTCTTCTCCTACTGCATCGCTAGCCATTTTTTCAATTTTTTCAATAATGCTTTTTCTATTTAAAAAATTAATATCTAAAGTTCCCAAACCGTTGTATGCCTGAACATTTATATTTTCTGCTGTTACATTATTAAATTGATCTTTGATGTATTCTAATTCTTCATCTGGTAAAACATTTGTAAAAAGAATTGGTTCAAAATCTTGGCCATTTATTTTTGGTTGACTTTGAACTAGGCGAATATACTCTGGAAACGTTTCTTCATTATAATACTCATTCATAATAAGATTATACTCTATCTATAAAAAATAAAAGACTATGCATTTAGTTTATCCATAATAGACTCTTGAAGATCTAGATCCTCTTTTACACGATTAATAAATCCTTCTCTGCCCTGGACTTTTGAGCCATCTGGTAATATATACCAGGCTCCTGTGCGCTCTACTATGCCCCTTAATTCAGCAGTATCAATAAGATCAGCGATGCTGTCAACCCCAACTGAGTCACCTCTAAAGTAAAAATCATACTCTCCAGACTGAAACCCTGGACTTGTTTTTGAAAATTGCAAGTCCCACCTAATCTTACGACCAACCTTTTCTTCAATTAATTTATCACCTACAGGAATCTTCCCTTTAATTGCTTGATTGTCCGATTCTGAAGAAAATAACTTAATAACTGTTGAAGAGTAGAATTTAGTAGCCTGACCGCCAGTAGGCTGCTGGCTAGTATACATAGCAGAAATATTATTACGGCTTTGACTAATAAGAATAAAAAGAGTTGGCTTAACTTTATTATTAGCATAATTAATCATTTTCCAGGCATTGGAAAAGTCTCTTGATTCTGCTCCAATTTGTTTTGTATTTTCAAGTTGTTTAAGTTCATCTGAATCTTTTTCAAAATAGATTGCTGGAAGAAGTGATGTAATTGAATCAACAACAATTAAATCAACTCCAGCATTCATCAAATTTGTTCCAATATCTACCATTTCATTTATTGTTCGGCACTGAGAAACAATAAGTTTTGAAGAGTCTACTCCAAGTAACTCAGCCCAAACTTTATCATATGACATTTCTGCATCAATCCATGCACAAATTTTTCCTTCTTTTTGTGCAAGTGCTACTGTTTGTAAGCATAGGGACGATTTAGCACTTGATTTACTTCCCCATATTAAAACTTGGCGTCCATACGGCAAGCCACCGTTTAATGCTTTGTTTAACCCATAACTTGGTGTTGCAGCATATTGTGTTGGTGGAATCGTGTCTCCCGACATTACAGTCTTTCTTAACTTTGGATTAAGTTGCGCTAATACATCTTCTATGGTCATTGTCATTTTTTATTACCCCTTATCACTTTAAACTAACACATCCTCTAATATAATTGTTCCATCTTTTGTTTTTCCCAAAACAAACTTATAGGCTTTTCCTTCTTCAATATGCATGTATGCTCTTGCAAAAGATGTTGGAAATACTGTAATAGAATGCAAATCTCTTGATGTATCTGCTAAAGTTAATGATGCCATTTTTTTGCCAGCCTTAGTTGTTCTAGGTTTAAATGCTACCACAAACATTTCTTCTTCTGTAAAAGGCAATTGTTTGTATCCTAAAAATTTAACTAAAGCATTTTGAGACCCCTTTAACTGATCGACAGGGATAGCAGAAAGAATCCTATTATCATTAGCAAGAATGAGATACGTGTTACCTGCCTCAATAGTTGTCTGTTCTTCATCGAATATACCTACACTTCCTGTTTTATCTAATACTTCTACTCGTGACCAGCCAGTGCCTCGTTTAATATTTTTTACCATACCCATTAATACATATGATCCCTTTTCTTCAAAGTCCGAAACGTCTTGAATAAAGGCATGATAGTGTGATGGAAGCACAGTATTGAACTCAGGCAAATTCAAATACTCATAAAGATTTTCTTTAATTCTTTTATCGTCTCGTGGATTATCTTGAAATGTTAATGCTCCGACAGAGTTCATTGCCGTAAGGGCTCTACTATTTACCCCATTGCCTTTTGTAAAGGTAAAAGTTTCAACGTCCTTATATGTGTTAAATGGCCTTGCACTAATATATTTATCTGCAATCTTATCTGAAATAAACTTAATTGCTGTTAATCCAAAACGTATACCCTTGCCCTCAATTTCAAAATCTTTTGCAGAGTCATTGATGTGCGGCAATTTAACTGGAATGCCCATTCTTTTAGCCTCAATTAAATACTCTGTTCTATTGTCTGGGCTTTTTTCATTTTTTAATAAAGCAAACATAAATTCAATTGGATAGTAATACTTTAGCCACGCCGTCCAAAACGAGAGTGTAGAGTAAGCAACCGCATGACTCTTGTTGAACGAGTATCCCGCATGCGCTTCAAAGTCATGCCATAAATCACGAGCCAAATTGGGGCTAATATAATTAGAAGCACCACTAATAAACTTTTCTTGAAAAACATCAAACTCCCTAGCATTTTTTTTCTTACCGATAATTTTACGAACCTGATCGGCCTCAGACATTGTCATTCCACCAAGTTCTACGCAGGCTTGCATAACTTGTTCCTGATATAAAATACATCCGTACGTATCAGATGTTATTGTTTTTATTTTATCATGAAGATATGTAACTTTTTGTTTACCATGTTTACGTAAAATATAATCTTTTCCAATAGTATTCATTGCTCCTGGTCTTACTAGAGCGTTTGATGCTGCAAGTTCTGAAAGATTTTTTACACCCATCTTAACAAGAAGGTTTGTGTATGGTGTTGCTTCACACTGAAACACACCCTTTGTATATCCTGACGAAATCATTTCATAAATATTTTGATCAGTTAAATCAATTTCTAATAAATTAATTTTTATAAAGTGTCTTTTTTCAACCTCATCAATTGTATCTTTAATTACACTTAATGTCTTTAAGCCAAGAGCATCAATTTTAATTAAGCCAATTTTTTCAGCCTCTTCCATATTAACTGCCACAACAGGTATGCGCTCATCGGAACCAGGAGAAGAGCGTGTTTCCAGCGGTGCGTACCTAAAAATAGGATCTTTACTAGTGACAACCCCAGCAGCATGAATGCCAGTACCTCTAATACGTCCACGTAATTGTTCCCCCAATTTTTCTATCTCTGGATATTTTTCTCTAAACCAATGAGTTGTTTTACTCATACAGTATTCATCCCATGTATCTACTAACTTTAAAACTTTATTAACATCTGACAATGGAACATTCAGTGCTCTTGCAACATCCCTAACAACTCCCTTATCTTTAAATTCTAAGAAAGTTGTAATTGATGCAACGTGGCGATATTGTCTAACAAGATAATCTTTTACTTCATCACGTCTTGAATCTTGAATGTCAGTATCAATATCTGGAAAGTCATTTCTATCTGGGTTAATAAAACGAAAAAACAAAAGTCCGTGTTCGATTGGATCAATGTCTGTAATACTAAGTAAAAAACAAAGAAGAGACCCTGCAGAAGAACCACGACCAGGGCCAACCATAATGTCTTCTTTTTTGGCCCAGTTAATCATATTACTAACAACAAGAAAATATGGAGCAAAGTTTTTTTCACGAATAACCTCAAGTTCTTCCATTAAGCGAACTTCGTAAACATCGTTGCCAAGCCAATTACTGGTAAGTTTTTTTTCTTCCAAACCAGCAAAGGCTAAATTTGATAATTCTTGGTCTGGATTTTTATACTGAACTGGCAATAAATTTAAATGTTCTTTGATGTTATAGTCTTCAATTTTTGCAGCAATCTCTAATGTATTTTCATATATATCTTCTCTATATATATCTTGCTTTAGCATAGCGCTTTTAATTTCATCATATGAAAGTAGATGAATGTCAAACTTATTAAAACTCATCATTCTTTCTTTGCCATACAAATAGTCTAAGCGTCTCATCATATCTTTATGAGTTTTAGATTTTTCATATGTAACGCCTTTTTCTAATTTTGCGTGTGTATTTAAAATTAACATAAGTTCTTGAATTTCTTTTTGATCTGTTGTTGAGTGGTGGCAATCTGGTGTAACAACTACTTTAATGTTAAATTCGTCTGCTAAATCAATTAAAGCGATATTAATTTGTGCTGGATTGTGGGGCATCACTTCGATATAATAATCATCATTAAAAACTCTTTTAAACCATTGTATTTTTTCTTTTGCAACTGCATAATTTTCTTGCTCAACAGCCTTTGTAACTATTCCACTGAGGCATGCAGAAGTAACAATAATCCCCTCTTTATACTTTTCTAATGTCTCAAAGTCAAACCTAGGTTTTCTAAAATATCCCTCAGTCCAAGCAATTTCGTTTATCTTGTTTAAATTTTCCAAACCTTTTTCATTCTTAGCCAATAGAACAATGTGATTATAGTTATTGTCTAATGGGTCAGTGCGTTCTGCCTTTTCACGACGATCAAACCTATCATTAGTCATATATCCTTCTATGCCAAGAATTGGTTTGATTCCCCTTGATTTTGCCTCACGAGCAAATTCACGATGGCCTGAAAGCGTTCCGTGGTCTGTGATCGCTAGAGAGGTCATCCCTAGCGCCACAGCACGGTCTAAGTATTCTACTGGAGTAGCAACCCCATCCATTAATGAGTAATGTGTATGTACATGCAGTCCAGTGTAACTCATACTACCAATCAGTATTGGTTGATGAGGTTGTTGATGGTGAATCAAAGCCAAGATAAAATGCCTCTTGCTCTGCATATGGAACACGACGTAGAGCCATTTCTAATGGGTATGGTGTAACACCCTCCCAAGTGAATGGTTCTTTGTCTGGAGAAGATGGGATCATAGTATAACTAGTTTCTGTACTTTGTCCATTTCTCTTTAATTTCCAAGTTAGGTTTGAGATGCTTCCTGTCTCCAAGGCATACTCACGAATTGTATTGAATGATGACTGCTTGCTAACACCCATTGACCAAATGGCTACGTATGGTGGCTCAATGCCATCATCTACAAGAACGTTGCAATAAAAACGAAGGCGTGCTCTCCAGCCAGCCTTTGGATCCTTGCGATGCATTTCTTCTGCCCAGTCACGGCCTTCGCCATCCATGGTGTCTACTGCTTTTCGCTTATAGTCTTTTGGATTAACGTGTTCTTTTACAACAAGAGCAAGGCCACGATCTGCATTGTAATTTGCAGAGTCTTCGTCTAACTCTTCAATAAAGCGAATTTTAACTGCTTGTCCGTCAGCAAGTTTTAGCCAGCGAACTTTTGGTATGTCTGATTTTGGCTTGTCGAGCAGGGCGTTGATATTCTTTAGTCCCTTAATAACGCTCATATGTTTTCTCCTTTTGTGTTTGTATATTTATTCTAGCATAGAAGATATGGACTTGTCAAACTGGAACTCAAGATTCCTGATTGCCTTATCATCCATATCCCCTATATCTTTATATTCTATATTAAGTTGTATAACAGAAACACGAGATTTTAATTTTTCAATTATTCTATCTCTCATGTTTCCTCCTGCTTCATCGTTATCTGCAATAATAATAATATTATTGAAATATCTTTGAAGCAATTCTATTTGTGTATTTGATACATTTGCACCCAGGGTTGCTACTGCAGAAAAACCAACTTGGTCTAATCTAATTGCATCAAATGATGACTCAACAACATATACCTTGCTAGATGCCTTCACTCTGTGCAAATTAAAAAGAACTTTAGATTTTGGCAATCCTGGAGTATTCTTAAATTCTTTTCCTTCTATAGACCTACCAACAAAACCAACTGGAAGTCCATCTGGAGCGTGCACTGGTATCGTTATCATATCTTGTTTTTCTGAATACCCTAAATTAAATTTAACAATAGAATCTCTTGTTATTCTTCTTCTTTCATAATAAGACATTGACCTTGGAGAGTTTAATGCCTGATTGTTAAGTCTTTTAATTATCAACTCATCAAAAACTTTATATTCTGGAATATGGATTAATGCTTTATTTACTGCAGTCTCAATATCTATATTTTGACTTTTGCTAGTTACAAACCTAATAGCCTCAAAATAAGTCCTGTGAGTTATTTCACTAACAAATGATATAAGATCTCTTGTTGTCTGACAAGAAAAACATAGGAATGTTCCTTTAGTTTTAGAAACTTCCCCAGCGGGGGTTCTAAAATTATTGTGATATGGGCAAAAAATTATAAAATCTGTATCTAGTTCTTTTTGAATATCAATACCAGATCCCTCTAAAACTCTACGCACTTGAGAGTCGGTATAAAGATCCTTCGAATATCTTTTATTGTTTGACATTTGCATCCTCAAAATCTTTATATCTATAATAGCCCTTGTCAAAATCAACTTGAACTAAAAAATCCCCCATAAACCCATTGCGATTCTTTCTAAAGGCACATTCAATAATATCGCTATTGGTTGCCCTACCGAGGGCTAGGACCCAGTCAGCATCGTATGCAATCTGTCTAGACCAAGCAGTTTGTCCAAGGGTTGGAACAGTATTTAAATTAGTAACATCATCGGGAGTAGCAGATGAGATAGCAATAATAGGAACCTCTTCGCTAATAGCCATAAGTTTAAGTTCTCTTGAAAGGTTTTTCATTCGTACCGTTTCATTTTCAGATTTTTGGTTTGGAGACATTAGTTGTAAATAATCTACAATAACAAAATCTGGCTTATATTGATCAATTTTTCCACGTACAACGGATGGGTTTACTTCTCCACCGCTATCATTTGAAATAATGTGAAACTCTGGCTTTCCAGCAACATGCTTTTCATGCCAAGACTTTAACATGTCCAACTCTATTTCACCATTACTTATCTTTCTGTGAGACCAAACGCCTTCTCCCATAATCGCAAAGATGCGATTTCTAACTTCAACCTCTGACATCTCAAGACTAATTATAAGTGGAGATCTTCCTTGTTTCCATGCCTGAACCGCAAAATAAAGAGCAAGCCAAGATTTGCCAATTCCTGGATACGCTAAAAACACACCAAGTTGTCCTGGCATAATTCCAGATGGGAGATAATTGTCAAATCCTGGCAAACCTGTTTTAATTCCGATGCTTCCAGTTTCTCTCATTTTTTGCATTTGTGTATAGTATGCAATAGCAGATTCTAAATCTGTTGCATCAATATCTTTAATTGCTGCAGTATTCTTTTTTAATTCAGATGTTTTAGTTATTAGTCCGTTAAGGGCATTATCGCCATTTCCATTTTGAACATCAGATGCAGCAGATCTTAATATATCCTTTAAACTATCGTTTAGGTATTCTGATTGCAATTCTTCTAAGTGATATTTGGTAGCACCAACACCTTCAACAATTTGAAAGTCTCTAAATTTTTCTACAATTAAAGAATATGGCGGAACTGAATTATTTGCCTCATGATATTTTCTAATAAATGCCCACAGGTCCGTGTGGGTTCTTAATAAGTTTTCTACATTTGCTTGCAACAAAACGTGCATTTGTTTATCGCCTAATAAGGCGGATATTAATTTAGCCTCTGTATTATTCACTTAACCATTCCTTTGCTAATCTTCTTCTTTCTAATCTGTCTTGATCATCTTTAATTTTATCTAATTTTGCTTGTAATATTTTCTCACAATTGTACGCAAAGTAATTCCAAGAAGGGGACATAGAAACATTAAAATAATAATCCAATAGATCATAACATTCTCCAATTCCGTAAGACTCTACAAGGGCATCCGCAGCCCACTGCTCTACATTTAAGTTTAGCATAGGCTTTTTTTCGTATTTAGCAGTGTGCAATTTGCTATAACGACTTAACAAAGCCATACGCTCTTTGCGTTCAGCCATTACTCAGAAATTTCTACTTTAGCCTCTTTGATTTTTTCTGCAAGTTTATTTTCAACAAAACTATAAACTCTTTCAAAAGCATCGCTAATATTTTCGCCTTCTTTGCGATTATCAACAACGCCAAGATCTAATCTTAAAGATTGAAAATTTCCTAAATTTAAAGTATAACCCAGTGTAACATTTATTTTTGTTTCTTCGTTATTCATTATTGTCTCCCAACAACTAGTTTATTGATTCGTTCCAGACTGGAATAAATCTTCCATCTTCAGTTTTTGTATAAGTAAGTATACCATCGCCCATTTTTCTTGTCAACTCTTGTTTTGTTGGCGTCATATTATTTGTTACCAAACCATCTTTCCTTGGTTGCCCAATATGGATACTTGCAAGTATATCACGGATCTCTTTTATTTGACTTTCAGAGTAGTATGCTCTAATTTGAAAACCACGCTTTCCATTTTCAGAACATCCAAGCGGAGGAGGAATCACTCCTCGTCTTATTAGACTTGGCATATACTTTCTATGTCTATTGACAAGTTTAGCAGTTTCTGCTATAGTGTATGCCTTTTCTCTATTTTTTTTAAAGTCTAAAATAAAACAAAGTTCAAGTTTATTTTTAATAATATTGTATAACGCAATTGTTCCGTCTGATCTATTATAGTGGTGAACTCTGACTAGGTCTTTATTTAAAAACCAAACAGCCCTGCTACCTTTAATTATAGATGACTGATTGTACTCTTGGCTTTCAATATTTCCTTTTGAAGTAGCCATGCTCCCTCACTCGACGCTGATGGTGGATTATAAAATTTTCTATTTCCACAGGTTAAACAAAAAACTTCTAAATGTTCTGGTCGACTATATTGCCTATCAAGAAACATCCTAGACTTACATCTTGAGCATTTAATCATTAATTGGGAACGCCCACTATAATTAGATTTACCCACAAAGATAAATCTCCAGCGCTTCCAAACCTTACAACTCCCTCAACACGAGAAGTAGTTACATTCTTTAAAATTACTGAAACATTTTTACCTGCTGGAGTATTACCCACGTTTACTGGAGTTGCTGTGACAATAGGGGCATACTTAAAATTATTAGTAAAGTTATATGAAAAATCTTTTTCTTGTGCAACAGTTACGGTAGCATTATTATATACCTCTACACGACCTGCAACTAAGCCTATCTCGGATGTCTTTAAATTAATCTTATCTTGACTTGTTGTATCAATAGAAGCATAATTAGAGGTGCTTACAGATACCTGATTGTACAGAGTATTAACTGCATCGGCTAATGAATTTATATAGGTCAAATCTAAGGGTTGACCTCTTTCTGGTAGTGGTATTTTTGCCATTTTTCTCCTTATACTATTATAGCATTACAGGTTTTCTGAAGTGCTAATTAAATATGTTGCTGAATCAAATGGACCTTTTATAATAGTTACCTTTTGAATTCTAAATTTAATCTCATCTGGTGCGCCTTGTCCGTGTGGATAGGACAGAGAATAACTAGTTCCAGTTGATTTACCAACCCAAATCCAACTACTTAGTGCAGACCCAGTTTTCCACTGTACATACACGTCAAATTCTGATATTGCTGCTTCTTGCAATTGTAAAATTTGCTCTTCTGGTGACGGGTCGGCAATTAATAATGAGGGCATAGTCCAAGAAATAGATGCCGTATGTGCTTGATTATTTATATTAATGCTGTACGGAATGTTTGTGGCAACAATATTGTTTGGATCAAATCCAGTCTCATCGCCTGTATTATTTACGGTAAGTGTAGTAATTGGAGACCAGTGGGAAAACCTATTTTGATCTTCTGAGATAACTCTATATCTTATATTATAGTCTAGGGTTGTGTTATTTCCAACAGGGTTTGGCAAGTCTGATTTTTTTATTCTAACCTTCTTTATACCAATATCTACCATTATCCAACACCTATATTAAATTTAAATTCAACATAATTACTAGTATTGGTTGACTTAATAATAGTTTTTGCTGTATCGTTTTGAATTACTGAATACCCCACTAATCCGTAGAGTGGGTTTGGAGTATTTAAATTTTCAAATCTTAAAGCATCTAACACTACATAAAAATTACTTGACACTGAGCCTGAGTCAACTACTGATGCATAAACGTTAACAGTATCTACCGATGTCCAAGAAAAAGTTGACGACCTGTATAACTGCTGAAGTTGTTTTGTTATAACGCAGTATCTATTATTTTCAAAATCATGCTGGCCACTGGCTGTTCCATTATCTATTACAGTTTCAAACCTAGAAAATTTTCCACTGTCTGTACTGTTTGTAAATTCTACAATAATCTTAACTGTATCTGGGACTGATAAAGAATCTCCATCTTTATTTATTACAGAAAATGCAAGACGTAACTCATCTGATGGAGAGTTTTTCTCAAAATTTACAGACATCCCACTTGTCTTTATATATTCTGGATTAGATTCAACTACAAGGTGTCCAGAAGATGTGGTCATTGTAGAAGAGTCTCCACGGAGAATAATAATATTATTAAAATACCTACATCTTTCATATCTATCTACTCTATTAGCATTATAAAAAATTCTATTGTCTGCATTACTTTCAAAAACCTTGGATGTAGTATCTATAACATTATTAGAAAGTTCAGAATCTAGGGGGACTGTAATTCTTTCAATATCGCTTGCTGCTGAAGGGGTAATATGTTGCCAATTTTCACCTTGAGAAAAAACAAGAACAGGTCGACTATCATTTGCAGAAGCGCTTGGATTTGAACCAGCAGAATATATTCCTACCTCAGATATTTCATATCTTTCATCTGTTGGTAACTCTGCAGTTAATACTAATTTAGATTGACCATTTTCTACAACGTATCCCCTCGAACTAATTGGAATACGAAACATTTCAAAATCAAGATTTTGCTTTTCAGAAAAATCTTCTGGAGTATCCATAGTGTCTAGGGGTTTAGAGCCACAGCCCAAGGCCATATACGAAGCATATGCTGGTGTTTGACCCAATAAATATTTTGCAATAATATACTTACCAGTATTAGTTATCATGATTCTATCACCCCAAGAGTTATACTATATATTGTACCACCTATGCTTATTTGAACTTCTAGTCTTTCGTCTATTTCCATATTTACTAGGTCTATAACTATATCTTGAGTAGTGGAGTCAACGTAAATGTTTGATCCAGATGGGCCAGAGCCGTTGACTGGAATTTTAGAGTCAAGTTTAATGCTAAAGTTAGAAAAATATTTGTCAGATGTGTTCTGTAAGCCAAGTATATTTTTAGAAGAATATTCCTGATTTAAAAACGTTAAATTTTTAATTAATTGATTAGATACGCTATCTCCACTTATCGTATCGTGTCTAATTAGTGATAACAACTCTTGCCCACCAATATCTTCAAAAATAAGATCAGTTAATATCTCTACAGGCATTATTGTTGGGTCCCACAATATATTCTCTGGTGTTGCAGTTTTTATTTTAACTGTGGTTGGGGGTGGCGGTGGTGGTGGCAATTGCGGTATTGGATTTACAAATGCAGAGTACCCACCAAAATTTCCACTAAAATCATTGCCACCATTGTTATCATTGTTATCATTGTTATTTGGCTGTTCATATTTTACTGCTGGCTCAAGTGGTTGTCCAGGCAGATTTACTTTTGTTCCAGACCAAATCATATTTCCATTTTTGTATTTTGGATCTGAAGTAAATTTAGGATTTAAATCTTTTAATTCTTTTAAAGATATGCCAGCATCTTTAGCAATTTGGGAAAGGGTATCTCCTTTTTGAACTGTGTATTTTTCTATTGACTGTTGTTGTGGTGGTGGGGTTGGAGTAGCGGGAGTATAAGTTTGTGCAGCAGCATGTCTTTCCCAGTTTGCGGAGTCTAAGGCACCCATATTACACCTCCGCCAAATATACTGTCATTTCTGGGCCAGAACCCTTTCTGGAGTATTCAATACTATAAACAACAAATTGTGTATCTGGGCTAGAGACAATATCAACATCATCTTTTACATAGTCAACATTAACAAGGTCTCCAAGTTGAAGTATGGGTAATGAAAATATGTTGGCTCCTACCATTTTTTTAGGCCTCATAGATTTTTCAATAATCCATCCCAATAAACTTTCTGCATCTGCCGAGGTTTGTATGTATGGAGTTTCTAAAGAAAAACTATTTATGCCATGGTTTAGCCTGCTTTGTTTAATATAATTATAATCTTTTATGGCAAATAAAGATGATCTAACCGTGGTATTGTCTAAATTATTTTCTTCTATAAAATTAGACTTTTTATTAAAATAATCATCAACTGAAAATGTATATGTAGTGTCTTGAGTAAAAGTTATTCCCTGAATTCTTAAATAATTTCCACTAGTTTCATCTAAGTTTAGAGCAGAGTCAGTTGCATTAAATACTAAAAATTCTGCACCATAGGAGTCTGCCTGAAATCCAGAAACAACATACCCTTTAATTGTGCTTGGAGTTGGAGAGATTTGTGCATATAGTGCTGGGAAGGCCTTGTCATATTTAATATCAAAATAAGAAACCTCTCTAAAGATAGAGCCAAATTCATCATAGTATAGATTATATTGTGGTGGCTGAACCCCAGAAACTCCTTGTAAATATGTAGACTGAATAACACCGCTAAGTGCATATTTTTTAAAAGAATCATTAGCGTTAATTTTTGTATCTCCGAATATAGCAGATATTGGCCCCGCTACATCAAAGACTGTATTTTGTGAATAGTTTTTGCCTAAAGCATAAATATTTTCAAACATACATTTTGATGATCCTCGTACAAATAAACACATATTATTGTAGGCTGTTAGTGGCTCTGCATCATCGACAATACCAACCATTTTATTATTTACATATAAGTAAAATTTTCTTGTAGTTCCAATATCTACATACTCTACAGATAGATCGTATACTGTAGGATTCTCCTCTCCAGCCAATCTATATTGACCAGTGAATCTTCCATCATCTACCAAGATGCTAGACAAACCAGACCACATCCTAATTGGAACCGCATTTCCAGAACTATCCTTTTTAATTTTATAAAATACAATATTGTATAAATTGATGTCTGTGGAGCCATCAGGACGAATCTTCATGTATGACTCTATATTTTTTTCTGTAAGAGCAACAATTTCAAAATAGTATCCGTTATTGGTTTCTGGGTTTACCATAATTCCCATTCCTCCAGAACCACCGCCAATGTTTGCATTTTGGTTAGGCTGTGTAACTGGCAATTGGTAATAGGTTGTGCTGCCAGATGGGGTCTGTAGTCTGTCTGCACTATTTTCAACTCTTCCAATAATTCTCATTCTTGTGCCAAAACTTTTAAATGAGTTGTTTAGTGGTTTATAAACATATGATATAAAATCTAATGGTGACACCCCAGACTCAAAAGATGGACCAGACATAACGAGAGCAGAGGACTGAATAGTTCCGCTTTGAGTAGATAGCAAACTGTTTAATTCAGTTTCTGTTGAATAGTTAGTTGCCATAAAGTTTTTAATTATTCCAGTTCTAGAAGACTTCTTAGCCAAAAGATTGTTTACTCCAGCAGCCCCTTCTGTAAGATTTATAGGATACTCTATTTCAGAATTAACGTTAAACAACAAACTAGAGTTCATGTTGCATCCACGAAGATTTGTATCACTGGTCCAATCAGTTGACAGTCCAGATGTATGCAAAGTTATTGGTGTTCCAAATTGCCCTCTGCCGTGCTCAAACACTGGTCCATTTTTTATTCTAGTTTCTCCATCTATGATTTCGTAATATGGGTTGCAAAGGATTCTAATTAATCCAGTTGGATATATTTTTCCATTAAAAGGCAAATTACTAAAGTAGTCCTGATATTCTTGATTACTAGAGATCCATATATTTCCAGTGCCAGAAATATTATACTCAACTGCATCGTATCTGATTATTTCCCCGCTAGAATAAAAATATCCTTTATAACGACTTATCCAATATATATTTTCACCAACGTCAAAGGTGTTATTTATTACTGTTCCATTCTCAACAACTGGAGGAGTGTTTGCTAGGTTAGAATTAAGTGGCAATGCAGCCAATAGAAAGTTTGATTGCTTAGATACTTTATCATTGATTGTTTTTGTTGAGTCATCTCCAGAGGCTTCCCAAAGTAATGCTGGCTTATATATCCAGGTTTTTTCTTGATCTACTAATGCACTCTGCTTTACTGTACCGTATGACCTTTGAATGTATCGTGATGTATAGTTAATTTTTCCATCGTTATATACTTTTTTATCTTGAGACGATATAGAAATGATATTTGGAAGTTGATCTGTTATTGATTTATTTTTAATTGCACCTACAGTAGACTGGTTATTACTGCCAATTAATTTTAAGTCAGTTGCCCTCTCATCCTGTTCTGGCATAACATAATTTTTACTCATAATAACAAAATTATTGTATTCATCAAAGAACATAGCGGTCTGTGTTGAAATAGCAAGTTGATTTAAAACCTCGGCTAAACTTTGTTCTGGGGCAACAAAAAAATAAGGAATAATTGGGTCTTTTTCTGATCCTAACCTTTTAAAGGTATAATTAGTAAACCCAACAGAATCTAAAATTGTTGATATTGCAAAACTTAAAGATACATCTGTTAATAAAATTCTTGGTGCTGTAATTGACTCAAAATAAAAATAAAAATCACGCAAAGTAATAGAGACGGAAGATCCATCGTTTCCTGTTTGTGGGAAATTGTCAGAGTACAATGTTTTAATTGGAACAAAATAATTAACGGATAAATCGCCGTTATAGATATTTTCATAAAAAACAAACTTAATATTTTTATTTAAATAATTTTTAATTATGCTATTACTGTTATTTTCATTAAAAGCAAAATCTTCATCAAAAATTGTCACATCTCCTGTAGATGAAAGTAACTGTCCTACAGGAATTGCGCCTTGTGATAAATCTGATAGAGTTTTGTTAATTTTAAAATCAAGTATTTTATTTGACATATTTACAACAAGTCTGGGAGATAATTCAATTAAATCAAAAGTTGAATCAAATTTGTTCATAGACATTACTACAACTCTTATTCCATCTATATAGTCAAACTCGTTATAAAAAAATGTTCCATCTGACTTAGTGGTTTTTAAAGGGTTAGACAGTTCTGTTACAAATGGTGTTGAATAATCGATAACCTCAGAGTTTAAAAACCATTCATTATTTGAATAAAATATTTCTAAATATCCATTCGGACCAATAATATCTGAATTATCACTACGCCTAGAGTTTTGATTGATATCTAAAATATCAGTCCAGTTATTATTTTTTAATACTTGAACTTTAAATCTGTCTGGGGTTGTTTTATTTAAATTTCCATAAAAGGGGTCTTGACGTATTTCTGTGATAGTATTAAAAGATCCCTTGTCTGTGTATCCAACGTTGGTTTGCATTTTAATTACAATTCTATTGCAAGGAACGCTGTCCTTATAAACAACAAACGGGCAGGCATCGTCTATATAGTTAATATTGTTAACTTTAACCTTGGCAATACCCCTTTCTTTCCCCTCTTCTTTTCTATAAGATGTCCAGTACTTGAAATCGTCATATCTAGAAGACATGTAATATCTTGGAGAATTATTTCCAAAAATTGTATTTGTAGGAAGATATTTATTATTAAAATATGTTGTTTTATTTATGCCAGATCGTGGCCTAAAAGGTTTTAGGCAATCCTCTAAAGAATAATATAGAGATCTTTTTTGATCTTGTGATTTAAAAACCTGCAAGGTATCATCAATATTATAGGTGTTTTGTATTTGCTCATATGACAACGTTGCGTCGTTATAATAATTTCCATTATCCTCTTGATCAAAAGTATTTGGAATGTTTTTATATAAACTTTCTGGCTCGTTTGGTCTGTATCGATAGTTTCCTATTGTTTTAATATTTCCTGGTACATTCATATTCCACTCTGACAAAATTACAGATCTCATAAACACATCATTTGACTCTGTTAAATATTGGACTAGGTCTCCATTTTGGAACACACTATACCTCTTCTAAAACAACATTAATGTTCCATAAATCTTTTCCATTAAGACCATTTCTCTTAATAACAGAATATGAAAAATCTTTAAAATACATCTGAATTACTTGACTATACTTAGTTTGATTCACGTATTGATCGTACGCCAAAAATACCCAGAATGGCCCCTGGTTATTGTTATACCAATTTAATAAATCTAGCCCACCTGCTCCACCATCGACCGTGTATTGATCTTGACTAGTTATTTCGGTTTGACCAGTTGCATCAAAGTTTGGATATTGTTTAAATGATCTAGATGGCAACATTTGCCAAGAAGTAGCGAGTACAATTTTATCAGCAATATTATATGCCCTCATATTTCCATTAATCATTCTTTGTCTATTTTGAATTCTTTCAGATGCAAATGATAACTCTGATCTATTATGGTCTGATAATATTAAAAAGTTTGCTCTTTCTGATTCTGGGGCATCTTGAAAGTCTGCTCCTGATTCATAACCATCTGGATAATAAAATCCATCAACTAGAGTTCCTGAATTTTTAGACCATAGTATTGCTTGCGGGGCACCGTATTTTCTTCTGCCATCTAAATATGCTGAATTGGCCATTAGTATTTATTCCCCCTAATTCTTTGTGAATCTACATTTTTAATTTGAGCCATAACTATTCTTGCAATATCATTTGGATTTGCAGAAGTGCCGCTAGCATCAACCTTTAAACTATAATTATACACTGAGGTAGAGTTATTATTGATAGAATTAGTGCTCATGGCCATAAGTTTTGATGATGACATTGGAGACATTGATCCAGGATATTTTGACTCGTTAATAGATGTTAGCAATGGGCCAAATCTTTTTGCTGCATTTTTATTAACTACAAATTCTCCTGGGGTAAGCATGGTAGGCACTTTATCTAACATACCATTACCAGCAACTATACCGCCATACATCTTCCCTGGAATTTTAACTGTTGTACCGCTGAAAATTGTATTTCCACCATTGTATTTTGCCTGCTCTGTAAATTTTGGATTGGCTGCAAGAATTTTTGCAACAGTTGTATTATTTGCCTTGGCAATACCAGATAGCGTCTGACCGCTCTTGACTGTAACGCTTGTAGATGTTGTTTTGGTTGTGCCAGTACCAACAGTACCAGCAACTACGGCATCGCCCAGATCGGCTCCTGGCCCCCCGTCAGGACCTGCTCCTACACCACCTGCGCCACCGCCAGTGGTTAAAAATACGTTTCTAAGATTTTGCAATTCTGCAAATAGGTTTCTTGCTTCTGTTTGCAAATCAACCATTACGGTTTTAAGTGCAGATGAATCTCCAGTTGCTGCCTTAAGTATATTGTTTAAAAATGTAGCGTTATTAATATTAACTCCTGCTTCATTGGCAAGATCAAGAGCCTTTGCAGCATCTCTAATTTGATCAGCAGTCATTCCAAAATATTTAATGCTTTCTTTTTGTTTTGTAATAGTATCTTCAATAACAGTTTTTTGTTTATTTAGTGCATCAATTTGTAATTGAATTTGTTTAGCACCAAGAGACGCAATAGCATTTTCTTTACCAGTTGTAAGTCCTTGTTGTGCTGCTTCCATTGACGCTGATGCTTGCTGTGATCTGGCTTCTTGAACTGCAGCGGCTGCTGCAGAAATATCACCACGACTTAGTGCATCTGCAATTGTTAATCTTTGTTTTTCTTGATTAGCAATATTTTCATTAAGTGTTTTTATTGTATTTAATGCGCCAATTTGTTTATCAAATTTTTCATTAATTTGATCTTCTTGTAATTTAACATTATCAAGTTGATCTCCTAAAGCCTTGGCCTGAAGATCAATACTTTTTAGTTGATCTTTATATTGCATATCAATAAGGTGTTCTTGTAAACTAATAAATGCCTCTGCTTTCTTAAACAGATATTGCTGATACTCTCCTGCACCGCCACCTACGGCAATTGTTTTTTCTAACTCTTTTTGCTTTTTCCCATAATCTTTAATTGCTGCAACAGCATTTTTCCAATTATTACCAAGATATTTTGTTTTCTCAAGAATTTTAACCAAATCAACATTTCCAGCCATCTCTTCTGCAAGTGCTGCATTTATACCTTGTTTACGTAATTCTTTAAATGCTGTAGTTTGTGCTTGTATTTCTTTAGTTTTATCCTTTAGCAATTGCAAAGCATTTTTATCTCCAGCATTGGGAATTGTTGTTTCGCCTAATGCTTTTTGCATTTCTTTTACAGAACTTAATATAGCATCTTGAGTCAATTTAGTATCTTTTGTAATTCTTCCCCTTACTCTTGAAGCAGCACGTTGTGCTCCGCCATCTGCAAACTCTTCTGCTGCTTTAAGGGCTGCAATCATTGCTGGCGTAATTGTTGTAACTCCAATTGCTGCTGCCTTAAGCACCAACATTTTATCTCCTACGTTTCCAAGACCAAGCGCAGCCTTAGCAGTTTCTGATCCCATTTGCTTTAATGCTGCATCAACAAGCATTAGTTGGTTTTGTGTATTTGGCATTTTTTTCATTGTTGTTGAAAGATTTTCAAACATAGCGTCAAATTGTTTACCGCTAATAGTTCCATTTGCAAACATTCCAGATAAACCATTTACGTATGACGTAATGATTGAACCCTGACTTTTAAAATCTGCCCTTGCTTTCTTTCCAGCCTTTCCAGTTCCCCAAAGTGCTTCTGTCCACATTTTTCCATCTTTAAATTTTCCAAGACCAATAGAAATATCTGATGCCAATTTTGTAATATTTACAGAAACATCTTTAAAGTCCAACTTAATACTATTTTTTCCAGCCTCTTCCTGAATTGCCTGAATCATTAATTTGACCTGTTCTTTAGAAAATCCTTGCCCAATTAACTCAACACCTTTTGCATTTAATGCAGTTGCTGCTTGTGTATTATTTAACTTTTTAACAGCATTAATTGTTGGAATCAAAGTTTTAAATGTATCTGATTGTTTAAATTTATCAAGTTCTGTTTGTGCTTGTTGAGATCTTGGGGTAACTAATTTATTTCTTTCAAGTGGTGTTTGAGCAGCAGTTATACCAAAATAATCGCCAAGTGATTTTAGTTGATCTTTGGTTGTTACTACTGCATCAGACAAAGCCTCATATTTTTGCCTTTGCTCTTCCTGCAGGCTATTTATTTTTTTATTTCCAAGATATAATAATGTTGCTGCGGTTGCTGCAAGACCAATTGGACCAATAAACTTTGTCAATCCTACAGTGACCCTTGACAGAGATCCTACAATGCCTGATTTAGATGCAAGGCCACCTCTGCCAACTGCGGTTTCAATTGCTGATGCTGCAATTCCTTTGCGCTTTGTTAAAAGTTCCATTGCTGATGCCTGTGTAAGTAGTTGTGTAACACTCATCAATCCAAAAAGCAAACCAGAGTATTTCATAACCTGTTGTGATAAATCTCCAATTTTTCCACCAGCCATTGATCCCATAGCAGCCATTGATGTAAGTGCAAAAGTTCCAGACATTAGTGCACTGTTCATACCTTTTAAATTTCTACTGCTTTGTTTTACTTGCTTGTCTTGTTCTCCGTTTGCCCCACCTAACCCATATGCTCCAAGCATGCCACCAGTAACCGACATGTTGGCTGATAAGTCTTTTAGCCTTCTGTCATTGTTTCTTCTAATAGATTTATCTATTGCTGATACTGGACCAGTTGTCCCGTAAGTGAGAAGTCTACTAGATTTTGCTTTTTGATATGCCTGTGCGTCATCTCTACCATCTTGTGAAGCAAGTGGGTGTGGGCTTTTTCGTTCTCGTGATTCTACATAAATATCCTGAAGTCCGCCCTGCTCTAAGCCTGAAGAATATGCTGTAGCGTATTTTCTTCCAGCAACTATTGCTCCTTTTCTTTGTATTTCTTCTCTTGCTGCTATCTGCTTGTCCATAGGAAGTTTTAATGCAGCGCCTTGCAGTGGTGCCTGTCCAGAAATAATTCCAAGATTTTCTGGAACAATATGTGCTTTAGTTACAACCCCTGAAGCCTGAATTGGCTGTGTTCTTGTTACAGATTTTAGCCTTCTGTCAAATGATCCAGCCTTGCCACCCTTGTTACTATATATAGTGCTCTTTACAACACGACCAGTTGCGGGATCAACTGTTACGCCAGGAACTCTTGCATATCCACCAGATGTTATGTCTTCTTGTGTTGGATATGCAAATTTTCTTAATCCTTCTCCAGCACTGCCTATTCTTCCCCCTTGCGATTTCATGGAGGTTAATATTTTTCTAATATCCATTTCAGCAGCAGCGAACAATTCGCTAATGTGTTTTGCTGGAGTTCCTGCTTCTGTTAAACGCTTGCTCGTATCTCTAAGTGTATTTGTTATTTGTTCTGCATATGGCATAACTTCCTGAGCCATATCATTAATTGCAGATTGTGTTAACTTTATGTCACCTTCTACTGACCCTGCAGCAATAGCAGTGTTTCTCAGTGATTCAATAAAGCCCATTTGATTTATAAAATCTGGAGACATTCCGAAACCGCCAGCATTATTTCCAGGAGCAAACATTGTATATGGGGCAAGCATTCTTTGAGTTCCACCCTGCATTGATGGGAATTTACCATCTGCAAATCCAGGAATATTATCTGCAATCATTCCCTTAATTAAAGGGCCATACTTTTTAACCATTGGGGCTGGAACAACTGCTTCCCCAGGGGTTAACAATGATGGAACATTGTCTTTGTTTCCAGATCCTGGGACAATAGAAATACCTTTTGCATATTTCTTTGGAGTTGACATTAATCCTGGATTGTTAACTGCAAATTTTAATGCTGCTCCAGTTGCCTGTATATATGCATTTTTTAATTGATCAATAGCAACTCTTTCTACGTTAAATGTTTGTGTAAGCCTTGCATGGGTTTGATCTAAAGAACTTGCAACGGCTGCTGCGTCAATCTGTTCACTTGTTAAGTATTGAGTTTGTTCTCCTAAAACAGTTGACTGTCCACCAAGTTTTAAATAACCACCACGGAGCATTCCAAATAGTTTTAGGATATTTGCCAAACCATTTGCCAGCAAACCAAATGTCATCAAAAGAATTGGGCCAAGACCGCCAATGACTGTTATTAATATAGTAATAGCCCTTTTAGATCCAGAAGACATATCTTTAAATTTAGAAAGAATGTTATTAACACTTTCTAGGATTGGGGTAATTGCTTCTAAAAATGCCTGACCAACTGGGATCAATGAGACCTTTAAGTCTTCAACTGTTTTCTTAAATTTATTCATAGCAGAATCAGCGGTAATTCCTAATTCCTTGTCTGCGGTTGTTGCAAGATCGGACATAGACATTTGTGTTAAATCTAATACACGAGATGCCTGAGTTCCATCATTAACAATGTTAGCAAATAATGTTGATATACGAGAAAATTGGAACTTTCCAAATAGTTGTTCTATTGCTCTTGCACGATCTAGTGGTCTTAGAGTATTTAGTGCATCTGCAATTCCTAGAACGGTTGCTCTTAAATCCCCCTTGTTTTTTTCAACAATTCCACGAATATTAATTCCGACAGTTGCAAGCATATCTGATGCTTTTTTACTTGGATTAATGATAGATGCTAGACCAGACTTTAATGCATTTGCGCCTTCTGCTGCATTGATACCGCCTTCTTTCATTGCAGTCATAAAGAATGCTAAGTCTTTAACATCTCCGCCAAGAGATTTTACAATAGGGGCTGCAATTGGAATTGCTGTTGTTACATCATCAAGAGATAAAACTGTTTGGTTTTCAACAGAGTTAAGGAAATTAATTGAGTCTGCAAGGTCTTGACTAGAAATTTGAAATGCATTTTGTAAAGCAATTGTAGTTTCTAGTGCTTTTTGTTGATCAATTTGTCCAAGTACAGAAAGTCTTGTTGCCTGCTCTGTTTGTGCTTGTAAATCAAGTCCTTTAAAACCTGCTGCTGCAGCATCTGCTGCAAGACTAACTGTTTGAGAAGCAGCAATTCCATACTTTGTGTATGAATTTGCTAAAGCATTTACGCCATCTAATGCTGCTTGAGTTTCTTCTTTTGGAGTTAATAAATCTCCATAAACCTTTCTAAATTTAAGCGCTGCAGTTTCCATATCCATAAATGCTTTTGATGCAGTAGATCCAAGCATTGCTAGTGGTAATGTAAAGCCGACCATTAACTGGCGACCAGCCCACTGAGTGTTCTTACCAAAATTTAATAGGTTGGTTGAGCCTTGCTTTAATAATTGATTAAATAGTTGTTGCTTTTGTGCAGCAATTTGCATTTTTGTTGCATAATCAGACATATTAAGTTGTTTTGGAGTGATCGCCATTGCTTGCATAGCGCCTTTGGCATCTCTACCCATTTTAATATATTGGGTTTGCATTTTCTTAACACGATCTTCTGCAACCTGTGAGATCGTGTCAAACTCTGTTCTAAATAATTTACCAAACGTCCTTGTTGATCCTGCTGCATATCTAAAATATTGCCTTATGCTAAATTTATTTTTTTCTAAAGAATTCGTAAACGCTTCTGTAGATGTTTTAATTGTTCGCATCTCAGCAGAAAATCTGCCCGTTGCATTAATAGCATTGAGCAGATCTGTCTGTAATGTGCGTTGTGCCAGTGCTGCCTGAGCACTAGACTTTGCTATATTAGTATGGAATAAAGATATCTGTCGTTGTAGAGACTTTAATTCCGAGAGTGCCTGAGAGGAGTCAATACTGACTTTAATGTTAGCATTAACATCACTCATTCATTTCTACCCCCTATTTATTAATTACCAAGCGCAGTATTAAGAAGATTACTTTCTCCTAGATTCGTGCCACTTGCTGCTTCAATAATTTTATATAGAGTTGGAAGATCTAAATTTTCTTCTAACGCCTCTCTGTCTTTAGCCAGTTCTGGCTTATACTGTTCCATTGCAATTTGTACACAATCTAGTAGGATATCCATAGATTTATCATTATCTTCTGATACCTTTGCAATACCCTCAAATGTAACTAAAAATTTTCTCAATAAAGAAATTTTAAGTGGACGTACCTCAATTTGAGTTCCATCAATTAATGTGATTTTATCTTTAGTGCCTGTTGCCACTATTCCTCCTTAAGGATTTGTTTATAACAATTATAGCATGAATCGTCTTATTTTTTTACGTTAAATTTTCGTAATCTAGACCCATTCCTATTCCAAACCCTGCACGTGCTGCTTTTGAGCCTTTAAAAGATAAAATATCTTTGTCGTCTCTACCCTCATTGAATACTTTATTTTTTAGTTTGACCCATGCATCTTCTTCTTTTGGCTTGTCCTTTTCAAGATCTACCCCTTGAATTGCAGCCAAGAATTTTTTTTCTTCATAATCCATTTCTCTTTTTGATTCTAAGATGGCCATTAACTCTGGCATAGATATAGAAGATTCAAGTTCTCTGTAGTCTTTCCAGATTCCAAGCAGAAATGCCTCTGATTCTAATTTAACCAAATCTAAAGTTTCCCAGGTTTGTCCGCTATCCACTGCTTGATCTTTTACTGACTCTTCAGATTTTTTATTAATTTTAATTCCTGCACCAAAGTCAACAATATCATAAATAGTTGGTAGGTCAAAATTATCTTCTATGTCATCTGTGGATCTAGAAAAAGTTGGATGAAATTGTTTCATTGATATCTGAGCACACTTTACCAAAATTGCAATGGATTCGTCATCGCTATTAGATTTTTTAATAGGTTCAAAAGTTGTCATAAATTCTCTTAAATATTTTATTTTTAACGGAGATATTTCAATTTCTACTCCATCAAGAGTATTGATATTTTTACTTTCATATACTGTAGTTGGCATTCTTATATTATATCAAAAAAGACCCACCAGTGTAACCAGTGGGCCTTTCCTGTTTTGCTTTGTTAAGATTATGAACTTTGTACTGTGCGATCGATAATCTTTCCGTATGAACCAGAGTTATCTTCTGGTAGAAGACGGAATGTAACGTCAAACATTGTTGCTGTGTCACGCTTTGCAGATACTGTAACATTTTCAATAGAAAGTGCACGGTATGCAATATAAACACGCTCAACAGATGATGAGTCCTCACAGTCGCCTGTTCCTGGACCAACTGCAATTAAAGCACGCTCTACTGGACATTCACCAATATCGCCTGACGCAAGGTTAAGTGAGCGTCCTGCTGATGTTGACTTTGTTCCTGAAAGATCATCGCTTTGTCCTGCAATTGAAAATAGTAGATTTTCTAAAGTTGCTTCTGCAAAAGAGGTAGCAAGAGTTACCTGCATTCCTTGTTTGTAGAGTTTAGCAACGTCAAGAATTTGATCTACTTGTACTTCGCCGAAATCAGGTTGGAATGTGATTTCGATACCATTACTTGTATAGCCGACGTTTTCGATTCCAGCAGCAATATTTGCTGTGTTAGACAAAGTCTCTTTGTAAGACTGTGTCGAGACAAACGCAGGAATAGTACCTGGTGTCAATGTACTATCTGCTGTAAATAATGCAGCAGCGCCAACGATAATATCGCTAGATGTACCTCTTGTATATGCCATTTATTTCACCTCTTTTTTTGGTTAATATATGGACGATTTGTTTCCTCGCCATAATTATACAACCTTTTTGTTATAGTTATTTTGTCTATCCTTCAAGAAATTCTGGATTATCCTTAAGGTGGTAGTCATATTCAACTATATATTTATGAATGCTACCCCTTCTATAGTCGTCTAGGTCTACTAAGTCTTGCGATTCATCTGCCTGGAACACCCTCATGCTTCTAAAAAATACCTTCATTGGCAAACCTTTATTTTGCAGGGCTGTCTTATTTTCATGCATCCATTGATTAAGGTCTTGGCCAGAATAGTCTTCTCTATCTAAGACCTGAAAAATAACACTTCCCATGTTTGTAACATTAGATATATCTCCATAGATTGTATACAAAACCTGCTCTCTTTTTCCGACAGGGAAAGAATTATTTCTTAGTCTTATCATTCTGTCATAAAAGACAATTGCTGGTAGGTTTTGAGATTCTGATAACTGCAACTGCTCATAAATATCGGAAACGTTTACTGCTTGACCAGCAGGAAAAAATGGTATAAAACTAGGGAGATCAGACTTAGCCATATTTATATCTTCATATTTACTAAACTGCTCATATAGATACTCATTGATGTACGATGCTGGAAAGTCAAAGGTGTCTCTTGCTAATACCATGTTACTATTCTACCTCAACTTTTGCATTAGTGATCCATCTAAATCCCGTCGATTGTCCGACTGACTTTCCTGCCTTTACGCCTGCTCTAAAATTTTTCTTATATATCTGAGGGTTGCTTAAATAATCATATAGACCAGTTACTGTTAAAAATGATTGAGCAAAATATCTTGTTATAAAGGTGTCAAATGTTTGTTCGTAAGAACCTTTGACTTCTCTTCCTCCAGGAAATTGATTAACAATAGGGTTTTTAGTATAAACTAAAGTTCCATTATTTTCAAATACTAAAGGCTTATTTCCTTTGGGTCTAATTACAACTGGAACTCCATCTTCCATTATTTTTGCCTTATTGTAAAATGGTTCATAAGATCCAGACTGCACTGATGTTGATTGTCTAAAGTTAGAATCAATAGATAGCCCTAAATTAGTTATCCTATACTGAACATCAAATAATCGTGCATCTCTGCTTCCAGGTTTAGACCATTCATATACGTGATGCAAAGATTGTGGATTGCTTCTTGCCATTGCATCAATGTATAACTTTAAAGCCTCTACTGTTCCTTTGCCAAGATTATCTAAAAATATCTTTTTACCAGACTCAGCGCCTTCTAAAAATCCTAAAGAGTATTCAACTAGATTGTCTATTTGTCTTTCAAATTCTAAGGTATTTAATCTAACACGCATTAGTCTACCGATGCTTGGCTTTCCGTACGTCGCCAAACCATCTGATAAGATTCAATATTTCCAAATGGTCCAACGAATGGCTGTATTGTTGCAATTTCATATATTGTTCCTTTGCCTGCACGAATACCAGATGTTTCCTTATATATTAAATTATTATGTCTATCTCTTACATTAGTAATAACAATATCTGTAATTCCATACGACTTGTCTAGGGATGAAACTCTTAAATCTGTTAGCGATCTGGAATTGAGTTTATTGTTAAGTTGTGAAATCATTTTCGGGTCTAGTTCTTCAATATTTTTTCTAGCAGCGGGGGCAGCATTACATGCAATAGTTCTATCAAGAACCCATTCTTTTTTTATTTCTCCAAAGCCACCTTGACTAGATATTGCATAATAAATATCCGCACACATTGGATGAACAAAGTCGTTTGGTTCGCATATCATTAAATCATCCCTGGCCTAACAACGTTCTTTAAATATTTATCTAAAATTTTATCAACTATCAGATTTCCAGTTCCTGACAATACGCTCTTATCAAATTGAATTTTATATTGATCGGTATTGTATGATGTTACGTATCTCTTGTAATAATCTAATTTACCGCATTTTAAATCCTCAATTAATAACTTTGTTGCATATTCAACATCAGAAGGAACTGTTTTATATCCAGAATCTAATACAAATATATAATCATAGCCTCTTGGGAAATCAACAATTCTTCCGCTGCCAACAGAGCCTAAATCGCCATAGGCTGGTGGCAAAACTATTGCTCCTTGCTCTATACGATTATATTCTGAATCAAAAACACGTTGAACTCCAGAGTTATCTGCTGTAATATTAAATGAATAGATGTTGTCTTCTGGTGTTTCAAAATCAAAGATTAAAACATTGTTTTCATAAACTTTTAGTATTTTGTTAAAGTTGTTCCAGATGTTAAAGTAATCTGACCCCTGGCCTACACCTTGTACTACCTGCTTTGAATTATAAAAGCCATCGGTAACAATGGTGTCAATAATTGATCTAGCGACCATTTCTAACTGTGTATATTCCGCAATTTCTGAAGCAGTAGATCCTAAAGAATTTGGGTCTACGTATGGCCTTGTAATCTCAACAACGTCTTCTATTACAATGTCTTCATCTTCATCTAAAATTTGAAATAAAAACTTTCTATCTAGCAATAAATCTGTTTTATCAAAAGTATAAGAAACAACCTTGGAGTTGGCTGTAGTTGTTACGTTTGAAGTTTCCATTACGTGATCTACTAAATCTTCAACATAAATTGTATAGTCAGAGTTTAACTCTGGCATTTCCCAGGTAGTTAATTTTGGATATGGGGGTACTCTTAAAATGTCCATTTTATAGACCGTATTCCTTTGCTACCTCTTCAGGATTAGCGATTCTGACTCCTGGCTTAGTCATCCATTTTTCTGCATTATGTCGTTCTACAATATTAAATCCTTTTAAAATTTTACCTACGCCAGACCAGTATATATTTTTAGGAGAGTGTATTGCTACTAAATCTTTTATTGCTTTTTCTTTTTTCTCTTTTGCTTCTAAGATGGGTTCTGAAGATACCGAAACGGTGCCAAATATGCCATTACCAATAGAGCCAAGGGCTTGTTTATTTTTTTCTTTGACATCAGACATAGTATCCTCCTTGTTGTATTATATCATTATAAAATAGAAAGGGGGACAAGAGAATTAACTCTCATCCCCCCTAAAACTGTTTACAGATTAGGAATCTGAAGCAGCATCAGCGAATGCAATTGCATCCTGCTCTTCCCATTGAAGTCCGAAACGAACAAATACAGTATATTCTACTGTGTCTTTCTTCGCTACATATTCACGGTTTACTGTGATGTCTCTTTGGAAACCCCATACACGGTTGGCAGGGAATGTTAAGTCAACATATCCTGCTGGGTAGTAAGGAACTTCTTGAACGTCAACACCTAGAACACGAGTTGTACGTGCTCCACCGAATGTTTGACCCATACCATCTAAGTAGTTTTGACGATTTGCTTGTGTGCTTCCTGGTACTTGACCAGCAAAAGCCTCGGCAACTGCATCTGCAAGAGTACCATTGTTCTTAACAATACCCTGGAAAGCATCTGTACCAGCATAGAACTTTAGGTTCTGCTTGATAGCACGATACTTACGTGGCATTGCTAGGATGATGTCTTGCATAACGCCTGTTGTCCAAGCATTGTCTGTTACAGTGACTTCTGCTTCGTGAGCATCGCCATCTGTCTTAACTTTATTAACGAAACCTTCCATAATTGAAAGGAATGATCCTGTTGCACCGTCACCATTAATGGCTAGATCTTCAATATCATTACCAAATGCGTTTGTCATAAGACGAACAACATGGTCTTCTAGGGCTGCACCTTCGATGTTATCTTCTAGTGCTTCTGCAGAAACTTCCCAATCTAGACGAATCTTCTTGGTTGTAAGTTCTACCTTACTGAATGTTGCTCCAGCGTTGGTATAGTCACCAACTGCTTGTGAAGCAGCACGAATTACACGCTCACCAACGTTAACTTTTTCAAGTTCCATTGTGTTAGCACGCATTGTTACACGACGGCCATCCTGTGCTAGTACTGTTGCGTCCCAAACATAGTCGATAAAACGACGTGCTTGTTCTGGACGAAGAATACCGCTGCCAGCATCACCTGAAGGGTTTACTGCGTTTGCACCTGTTGTGACTCCTGATAGAGCAACTGGAATATTTCCAATTACGCCACCGTCAGAGTAATTGCCTGGTACGTTTGAACCTGCGTCTGATCCTGATGCGAATGCGCCTTGGCCTTGATAAAGACCTGGAGCAGTTCCACCAAGTTGACCAGATGTACCTGGCTGATTTTTCTTGATTTCTTCCGACATTATTACACCTCCTAGTGATTTAAACTTATCGAAATAAGTCGGCTGTTTTGAGGAAACGACCGCCCCATAGGGATTTTTCAACCATTTCTGGTTGTTCCTGAATAATCTCTCCGAGATCTCCAGATTTTCGGAATGCGGTATCTGCTTCAACAGCGTCAACACGTTTTCCAAACTCATTAAATTCATCTTTTGCTGCAGAAACATCTTGTGATACTGCGTCAATAGATTTTGTTATTGCATTTACCTGCTCTTGTAGAGACTTAACGGTTGCAACTAGATCGCTAAAGGCTGATGTAAGAGTATTATTAATTTCTGTAACTGCTTCTGCAATCACTACGTCATTTTTGGATACTTCTTCAGTTTTTACTTCTTCCACTACTGAATCAGACTTTTCAATTTCTTCTACTACGACTTCTTCAGCCTTAGTAACTTCTGCTGTAATCTGATTATCTAATGAAGTTGCTTCTGCTACAACGTCTTCTGACTTTGTAACTTCAGCAGTTTCAACTGTGGCTTCTGCCTCTGGAGCGACCTGAACATCTTCAACTACAACATCAGTCTTCTCTACGATTTCTTCTGTTGTGTTTTTTGTTGATTTTGCCATAGGATTTTCCTCCTTTTGTATCTTAGAAGTATCAGTGCCTTTAGCACTTGCAACTAAGAATTTGATCATGTTTGTTTTCTCGTTGTCTGTTTTTTCAACGAAACCTATATTTTGCATTTGATTGCCAGTTGTTGGGCTAACCTCTGAATCATTTTCTGAAACCATAACAACTCCAGATTCTTTATCCCAAAAAACGTTTTCAATAACAGTGTCCATACCCTTAACAATATCTACGCCGTCAACTTTTTCTACAGAAACAATATTTGCAAATTGATTTGCAGGACTATCCACTAAAGATAGTTCAACTAAATCGTAATCTTTAATAATTCTAATTTGTTTGTCCATTTTTTCATCATATCCATCATCCCAAGTATTCATTCTTCCACCAATTGAAAAGCCTGTGTATGTTCCGTCAAGAACTTTTTCCCATGCATCTTGTGCGCCTTTTGAAATGTATGCAGATACAACTACACCGTTGTACATTTTTTCTGAATCTGAATCATAATATTTATCTTCTTTAAATGAAACCATTTTTCCAACAGCAGATGGCTGATGCATTTCACGAATGTTTCCACGAAATTTTTTAAATGCTTTAATGCTTGCTTCTGTTGTAACAATGTCATCTTGTTTATCTACATTGTCAAGTGTGGCAAAGCCTGAAACTGTACGTCTTTCTTTATCTACCTTACTAAAAGGCATTGAAAGACGAAGTTGTTCGCCCTGGGTATCCCAATGGGCTTTTGATATAATCATACTAGTATATATTATAGGGCAATTTTTTTCATTATCTCACTTATTGAGATGCCCTGCCCTCTCCCTTTGGATTTCTTCCAGCAACTGTTGCTGCGCCATCGGATTGATTATTAACTCTTTCAGAATCTCTTTGCCTGTTGGCAGTTTCAGTTGCTGCGTCTTGTGGCTTTAATTGAAATGGCTCATCTCCATATGATACCTGTGGCAAACCAAGTTGCTGTCTTGCCTCGTTAGGGAGCATGACCTGTGTTTTTACATATCTTTCAAGTATCTGTGACTGAGCAATTTCATCTGTAAGTGTTAACTCGTTAAACTTAAACTCTAAAATATCTGTTCTTTCACGAATTACTTTATTGATCATTTTTTCAAGTTGGCGTTGTGCTGGACGAGCAACTTGCTCTTTGAATGTACGATCTTGTGATAAGGCTGCTGCAATTCCAGAAGCATCGGAACCGCCTAACTTTGAAAGAGGAACTTGGTGAGCAACTAAAATATCATCACGATTTTGTTTTCTATATTCTTTGAAAGATCCATCCTGGATACCATTTTCAATTGGCTCCATCTTAAATTCAACCTTGCTGTTATCACTATCACCTGGAAGTGGTATATACAAAGTTCTATGTGACTGACCCTTTAAGTTTGTTTGTAAAAATCTAAACATTTTGTCTTCGGCATCGGCAGATAGTTTAGCCCCTTTAAGAGTTACAACATATCTTGGTACCGCTTTATTAGAAAAATAATCAATATTATACTGAGATGCTAACTGATCACCATGCAAAGATGATATAGCAGAAATAATGTCTGGCACTCCATAAAATGTATTTAGCGGTGAGTATTGTTTAAAATGAATAATTTCATTTGGACGATTATCTGATGTTACTGGGTTAGGATTTTTTGCTCCAAAGTTTCTAAAATAAACAACCTTGTTTGCAATAATCTGAACAAATCCATCACGCATGCGACGCACACGCATAGTTGTTGATGGTATATGTCCAATATAACCAATCTCTCCTCTTATTGTTCTGCCAACTTCCAAGTATCCATTTCCAGTCGCCTGAACATCTGTATAAACCTTTTCCATTGTTGTTGTAAAGGAATCATCATTGTTTAAACTTTCTAGCCAGTCTGTAAGTTCAATTTTTGATCTTTCAATTCTTTTACGAGCACGGCCTGTAGCCTCTCCATCAATTGAAGATTCTAATTTAAGCATTGTTCTAGGAGAAATTTCAAATTTATATCCTAAACCAACAATATTTTCTACCTTAGCATCAATTGCTGCATGGTTAGCAAAAGATGTATCATAAAAATTTGCAAGTTCATAAACATTCCATGGAGGGGTGATAACATCAAAAAGTCCATAAGCATTACGATATAAAACTCCTGGGTTGATTTCTTTAGATTGTGCACCATTAACTCCTGAGTTAACTGCAAGAGCGCTATCTAGGTATGCTGGTGATGCCTCTACCTTGGACATTCGTGCTGCACGTCTTTTAAAGTTATTGTCCAATCCAGATAAATTTTTTAATTCTTCCCAGGTGTTGTTAAACGGATCGCTTTTTTTAAATTCATTTGCAGGCTCTTCGATGTCGTCAATCCTTGCGCCAATTCTATACTCTACTTGATCACTCATTATTCTTCACTTCCCCATTTTTTGACAGTTTGCTGTGCTGCGTGCACTGCTCCCAAATCATTCATGCTTGGGATCAAACCTTCTGCCATTCTTTGCTTTTGCTCTGAGTACTCTTCTTCTGATATACGATTAAGCCCTGGAACAAAAACACAGTCACCATCTCCAGGATCTCCATAATGTCTTGCTGCCTCTTTTAATTTTGACATACTGGATAGGTCCCCCTTCATTGATGGAATGTTTAAAACTGATCCAGTGCCGTCAGTAAACCATTTTCCGTCAGCCTTTTTGTATACATACAGGCCCCAATCATACATTTTATCTATAACTTTAATGCGAGATTCGCCAATTTGGCCCTTCATTTTGGGCAGTTGTTTACGCTTTTTATTATTATTTGCAGATTTCATAACCATCAGTATACCATACTATACTGGTATTTCAGTCTTTGTTTGCCACGCAGTATCCGAAAATATCTTAATTGAGTCTCCTACAAAATTTAGACTTTCTGTAGTGTTGCTATCAACAACAATCTTATTTCTTCCTATGTATTTTTTATAAACAATGGATGGATCAACTCCATATAACTCTGAAGACTCCGCAACTAAAACTCCATTCCAGTTGTAGGAAGAGTACCAGTATGACCAAAATAGGTCAAATATTCCGTTATTTTTAATCCTGAGCCAAGGCCTATAAATTTTACTTTGAATTTCCTGCAAGTCTGTAGCCTGATAATTTGTAATACTATTAAATACAAAAGGCCCATTTAAATTTATTGAGCCCAGAAAATTATTTAAATCAAGGCTGTTGGCAAATGAAACACCAAAAACTGCCCACTCTTTTGCCTCAATTACTGGATCTTTTACCAGGTTGCCATTAATATAAAATGCTAGCCCGTTTACTGCCTGACCAGTGCTTTTATTAAGTGCAAATAATTTTCCTCTGTCGCCCTTTTCGCTTACAGCAGAAACATAGAATTGAATAGTATCGTTTTTATGCTGTAACTCGCAAACTTGAGTTGCTCCATATGGGAATTTGTCAAAATCATACCTTAGCCACATCTGGAATGCAGATATTTTATAATTATTGGATGTGCTTCTATTTAATGGAATTCCTATTCCCCTGTTAATAAATGGGCTAAAAGAACCTCTTATTTCTATTCCACTTTTTCGTGTTGAGTATAAATATGGAACGCTTTCTTTTGTAATGCTGATTGGATTCTTTGCTTTATAATCAAAATAAATACCCGTTTTTTTGTATGGATAAATAGGAAGGCCAAATCTAGTTCCTATACTTTTTGCAGAGTTGTGATCAAATGCCTGAGAAGATATTTCTAATTTTTTTAGTCCAATATTTTTATATTGTGTACCCTGAAGATTTGTAACTAAATGAACAACTATTGCCAAGTCATTAAAGTTTAGCCCTGCGGGTGGGTAAATTATTGTGTTATCTGCAACTTCAAATACAGTATTTTGCCAATTGGAGTAGTTTGACATGTTTAAAATTTTGTCATTTCTAATTGGGCTAACATATGTAAAATTTTTAAAGTTTTTATTTGCTCCAGCAGTTATATACTGAAAACTTATGTAACTCTTTATACTTGAACTTTCCGTATTATAGAAGTATGTCTTTGTAGATTTTTGCTCAATATCTTGATAATTTTCCCAACCAGAGAACAGGGCATTGTCTAATTGTGCATATGTTCTTTGAACTGTATGATCATACTCTAATTCTAAAGAGTCATAGTCCCAACTAGCGGTTTGTTCTGTTGAGTAAACAATAGTAGGAGATGGGTAGTCTATATTAAACTGTAACATATCAAGATCATAAATTCTCTTTCCACTGGGGTCATCTACGTAGGAAGCAAAATATGACAAAGGAATGTAGTCTTCCCAATATCCTGCTGAAGAAATATCTAAATAGTAATTATTGTAATGAAGGAATCCTTGTAGAGTGTATGTGGCTATGTGATTTAAAAAATCTTCTCCTAAATCAATATTGCATAACCCATTATTTAAAAAATGTTGACTTACTGTGTTTACGTTGTAATTGCTAAAAATATGAAATTTATAAAATTTTCCTTCAAAATTTTCATTTCCATTTTGATTTGCGCCAATATATATCTTTAATGAATTCTTGTTTCCAAAAAACTCATCAAGATTTGAGCCAAAATAAGATATCATTTTGTCAAGTTTAAACCCTACGGGAATATAAGTATCTAAACTTATTTCATCAAATACGTTTAATGTGGTTAGATTGTTGTCATAATAAAAATAATATTTTATTTCTAGATCTTCTAGAGTGGCTTTAAAATAATTTTCAGTATTTAAATCATAAACTGTAAATATTGTTTGTACATTGTCTTTGTTTAAGTCAAACTTAATGACAGCAGACAATCCATGGATCTCGTCGTCAATCATTGAAAAATTATCGAAATATGCGTAGGTCTTTTTGTTATTCCATGCTGAGTTTGGCCTAAAAGAAAAATATGTTTTTGTTTCATCTTGAATATCATAATTATCACTTACAAAATTTAATTCTGTTTTATCGTCTAAAAATAACGTTGGAAGTTTATGTGTAGACAAAGACAATGTTTTTTCTGTTGCAGACATATTGTCAGAGATTCCTTGATTCCAACTTCCATTATTTGGATATGAATAATTTGAAGTATATTCTGAATATGGATAATCTATATAAATTGATGATGCCCCGTAGGCTGAGTTAATTGTTTCTGGAGATATAACCGCCTGCCCGTAAGCCAGTCTTTTTTTAGCAATTAATGTGGGTACTATATAAGAGTATACTGCAATACAATCTATCTCATATGGGCTAACGTCTTCATAAGAATAAAATCCAAGCCAGTCTAATTCTTTTCCTGAATCATTAAATTCTAATGGTAATTCTAACTCTGATTGTTTTAAGTTTAAAATAATTACTTGTTCGCCATTAACAATTAACGATGCTGTGTTTTGTGTAATTGTAATCTGAATAAGCATTGGTCTATACCACTCGCCAACATAATGAGAAGCAAAGTGTTTGCCAATAGATAAACTAATAAAAGCATCTTCAACATATAGGCCATCTTCTGATCCTATTGGACCAAAAATTCTTGTTGGCTCTTTAATATCAGAGTTTATTCTCATCCACATTTCAACTGTGTAGTCTTTGTACCTTCCAGTTTCATTTAAAAAGCCAAAACCTGGAATAATTAACGATGGCATCCCTGCATTTGGAATAATCTTAGTAACACTATCTGATCCGTATGCCATAGGAACACTTGTGTTTTTAGCACAAAGTCTATTATTATTTATTAAATAGTAGCCATTTTTTATTCCAGAGATATACGAGTTTGCCTCTACGCATTTGGTAATTCCTGATAAAGCAATAGTACTTGGAAGTGGTAAAGATGTTGCCCCTAAAGAAGTTGTATTAAAATTTTCTGAGCATTGGCCTAGCGTAAATCCATTAGTAAAAATCTTATAGTTGTCAATATTGGATGCGCCACCATTAAACTCAATTTTTATTAATGGCCTAAAAGATGTGCTCTGAGATGGGTATGTGGAGTTGTGAGATAAAAAAATCCATTTTTGTGAAATATCAGTTACATACTTTGTAATGCTTTCTACTGTTTCTCCAGAGGATGTGTCATTATATTCAAACCCTATCGATATTGACTTTAAGTATGCACTTTCAGTATAAAAATAACATCCAGATGTTAGGGTTGCTAGGCTGGAATTTAATTCATCTAAATCAATTAGGTCTGCACCTACAAATTTTATTTCCTTAGAAACTTCTAGGAAATCATCAAATTGTATTTCATTTAAGTAACTACTTAAAAATGGTTTGTTTAAATCTGTATTGCTTGTAGTTACAGATGAGTCTAAAAAGTTCCATCCAGCCAAATTTCTTTGATTATTGGATACTAAAGATAAATAATCAACATTATCATCTAGCGACCACAACCCTATTGGATGTTCGGCAAAAATTTTTTCTGCATAAAGGTTTGATTGAATAGACATTGTTAGTCTATTTTATCATATTAAAGGTTTTTAAACCTTGGATTTCCCCAAGTGATCTCGTTGTATTTTAATCCAGGGTACGGAGACTCTCCTACTGGAGCATTCCAAAAATCAGAAACAAATAAGTCGCCCTCATCTATTGTGGTTATCTCTCTTTGAAACTCTTCTGTCTCTGGAAATATAACGCAGTCTCCTGGCTTTAGATCTACGGCAATTTTATAGTTTTTAAATTTAAGTTCTCCCCCCGTATGTGAGTCTGTCCATTTTAAGATAGACCTAAATACATTCTTTGGTCTATTTGTAGACCATTGCATAGGAAAAGTTCTTTCATTGGTAAGTCTAAAAATATAACTTTTTCCAAGAATTGGAGGATCATAAAAAATTTTAGTCATGTCACTAACCGCAACCCCTATTGCAGTTGCATATTTTTCAAAAACAGCAACAACCTCTCTTGTCATATCTCCATATGTGGCGATGTCAAATTCAACATTATGTTGTGAGTATAGTGGATCATGAAGAGGAATGTGATCCTCTTTGGTTTGAAACTTTACACTATTAATAAAGTCTTGAACTAACTGAATATCTTCTGCTGTAGCAACATTAATTATTTGATAGTTCATGATGTTTTTATCTCGCAATAGTCTGTAGTGCAATACATTTCGCCTTGAGCCTCAAGGTTTTCTGCTCCATCATAAATAGCAGACCAGTTAATCTTGCCAATTTTGCCAACATACTCACTGTAATCTTTTTCTGTAATTTCTGTGTATGGTTGCTGTGGATAAGTTTTATTTCCCATTGGAAGAAATGAAACTGCCTTTAATTGGCCTTCGTACATATTAAGGGCTGGAGCAATAAACTTTGTCTCTTCTTCTTTATCAAAAGAAAGAGTTACAGAAACACCATTGTCTGACCAATATTTTTGAGCAGTTGCTGCCAAACCAATTTTCTCAAATAGGCTAACTTGTTTCTCAGAACGTTTGTGTCCTGATGCTACTGGGAAATAAACTACTTGAGTATTTGCTGAAACAAGGTCTGGTTCAATTTTATATCCCGCTGCTTTAAATAAATGTATCATTGGGTCAGTGTTACCAAAACGAATTGCACGAAGATAAAATGCACCGCCTGGCCCCCAGTGAACTCCAGGGGTGGCACCAGAGAGAAGTGAAACAGATCCTGATGGCTTAACTGTTGTTACACGAACCGACTCACGAACACATAGCCATTCTGAATAGGAATGGTCATACTTACGAATTGTTTTGTAACCTTCATCCATCCATTCACGAATAACTGGAAGTCCATGCTCGTCAGCAAATGCAGCAATACCTGTAAGAGATGTGCCAATGCGTCGATTACGTTGCATGATACCGTTTGTAATTGGCCAGTGTGTTGGCATAAGCGTAACAGTTTTTCCATACAAGTAAGCAAACTTCAATGTCTTTAAAAAATCTTCTTTTGAATTATGGCGATTAAGGTGAACCTCTACCAAAGTACAAAGTTCATAAGATTCTAATGGTTGTTCTGCACAGGGATTAAAACCCATAACACGTGCATCTTTGTAGTCTGGGGCATCTGCAAGACGGCCATAGTCACGAGCAACTCCAAGCCAAATAAAACCTGGCTCTCCATTATCGGCAATTAAATCTACATAGTCTTCATATTTTGTTCCAACCTCGGCAGCAATAGAATTATTACTCATCCATGCCCAACCTGGTTTATCTGGATTATAGGAGTTTCTCTCTGCAAAAACTTCTGGATTCTTGAGATTAATGAAGTCTTTATCTTCTGGGGTTCCTAGTGCAAGAGTTGCAGAACGGCGAACATTTCCAGAAACAACACAAGTTCCAATAAGGTTTACAATGTCAACAATTGCACGACTATCAAGTGGCTCAGTCGCTCTAGAGCCTACAACATTCCTGATACGTGTATGAAGGTCAATAAGTGGTTCAGGACCGCTAGCGACCCCTCCAAAGCCCTTAATTGGTGCTCCTAGAGGACGGATAAGGTCGTAATTAAATTCCTGGATTGATTGATTTTGACGCAAAAATGAATTAATCAAAAGTCTTACTGACTCTACCCAGCCTTCACGAGTATCTGGAATTTCATAAATGGATGCTGGTTCTGTTGGGGCATAAATAAACATTTGTTTTTCTTGTCCAAGGGTATCAAATCCAACTCCAATGCCTAGCATTAAAGCATCCATAACCCATGCAAATAATGCTCCTGGATCGTTACGATCAATATCTCTTGTTGAGACCATTGCACAATTTTGAAGGGATGCAGAGTTGCGCTTCTCCATAGTCATAGGAGTACCAAATGCCCAAAGACCTCGACCTGGCGGAGTCCATTTAAGATTAAACATTCTTTCGTAAGCCTCTTGTGCTGACTTTTGAGCCTTATAGTCATTCCAGGGAAGGCGGTTTTCTTTGGCATGATTTTTTTGTACTGAGTACATGCCTTCAATTACACGCTTACAAACCTCGTACCATCTTTCTTTAGTTCCATCTTCTTTCATTCGAGAATATGTTCGAATAAAGGTGATCTCTCCTAGTGAGTTAGTAGCAGCATCTTTAAAACCAAAGGGTGCTTCAAGTTTTTGATAACTCTCTATAAAATCTGATGATAGTTTAAAAGAAAAAAAGTCTGACATATGCGTAATCTCCATTTACTGTAATTGCTTAAGTATAGCAGAGTTTTATAAAACTAAAAACTCTACATAAAGTATAGATATAGAGTTATTGAAATCTAACAACTGAACTATCTTTAGACCTACACTTATTACATACATTATACATTGTTTTTGTATAAGGACAATGAATTTTTTCTTTTTTATGTAAACTGAATAGGCAAATTAATTTATTTATACTTATTTTTTTCATAAATTATAAAGGCATCCATTTATTTGGCTTTACTCCAACTAGACTATTCATTGGTGTAATATCATATGCAATTGTTATTCTCTTACTATCAAAAAACCAGTCATCTCTTCCATGTGGGTGCCCAGTTTCTGAAAGAATTGCTCGATTATTTTTATTCACATTCTCAAAAACATTATTCTTTTCTTTGTTAATTTGATAAAAAGTAGAAGATGGCTCTGCCTCTACACAATAATATCCATGAAACCAAGGAGCCCCTAGGCCATCAGAATGATCATGAAAATGAGAAGGATGTTTTAATGGATTGACACCATTGCTTCCAATTGTTTTAAGGTCTGAGTTAAACCATCCATGAATTAGATATTTTTGACTATCAAAATCAATGCCATAGTATTCACAGGCCTGCATAGTTAATTTTTTTAATGCTTCTTTTAGTTTAAATATTTCTGGATTAACAAAAGTAAATATGTTATAGTAATTAATTCCCAATTGAGTGAGTGTGCCTGGCTGATTCCTATCATACTTTTTTAAAATATCACTTGGAACTGATAAAATATTCTCTGTAAAAATTTTTTCTTCTATTTCAGATAAATATTGTTTTAATGACTCTAAGTCATTGTCTAATGTAACATCAAAAAACTTATGGCTTGGTTTCATGCTAGTGGAATCCAATGCTGTTCCCATTCTGGCATTATTCCCTTATGTGGTATTACGTCATAGGCTACTGTTATTCTTGGGCCTTCCCAATTCCAGTCTGCCATAGCATGAGGGTGCCCAGTTTCTGAAAGAATGGCTCTATTATTTTTATTGATATTCTCAAAATCTTTATCAAAAACTTTATAATGAGTTGTTGATGGCTCTGCCTTTACACAATAATAACCGTGAAACCATGGTGCTCCAGAGCCTCCATGTTCATGCCAATCTAATTTTCCAACATGATTGTAGTTAATATTAAACCAACCCTGAACCCAAAAATCTTCTTTTTCAAAGTCAATTCCGTAGTATTCACAGGCTTCGAATGTCATTGATCTTACTGATCTAAATAATTTATGAATTGCTGGATGATAAAATTGAAATACATTGTACTTGTTCCATTTGCTAGTCGTTATGCTTCCAGAGGTATCCCAGAGTGTTTTTTCTCCCTGATCATTTTTTAATATTTCCCCATTTTTAATGCGGTCATATTGTTTTCCTAAAAATAATGACAAATCGTCTAAGTCAGAGTTTAAATTTCTTTCAAAAAATTTATGCGTAACGCTAGTATTAATGCTAGTGCTTTTTAAAGGTACGTTGTCGTACATTTTATCTCCCGTCTTTTTATATTAGTATATCATATAAAAAAATGAGATTTATTTATTGTGAGTTAAATAATCTCCAGCAATAAACCAGTCTTGTGGTTCACAACTAAATGATAGAACGGTATGTGATGTATCGTCTGTGTCTATTGATGTTACTGGAACTTCAATAATTGACCCATCTTCTGCTACCTTGATTAATGTGTCTCCGATAGCAACTCCACCTGCTTCAATAAATACATAGAACGGATTGCCTTTAATAAACATTGGGTGATTTAAAGAAAACTTTGAGTTGCTTTCTCCGTTAAAATAAATAACCTCTTGGACAATTGATGGGACTATTGCGGTAACAGTTACGTCAACAAGACCAGTACTAGTTGTAGTTGGTATTGCAATACTTCTCCAGTCAGAATCTGTTTGATCTCCATCGCCCAATGGTAACTCTGCTATGCCTATTGTTCTCATTTGATCATCAATTTGTATATCTTTTGCTGCAATTGTTCCACCTGGTACTCTAATTAAAGTGTCTTCATGAACGCATGGTCCAACTGACCAAGGCGTAAAGCCAAATGCGCCGAATGGAGTGAATCCAAACGGGGTGAATCCAAACGGGGTGAATCCAAACGGGGTGAATCCAAAAGCACCGAATGGAGCAAATCCAAATGGTGTGAATGAGAATGATGTAAGTGTTGCAGAATATTCAGAGTATTCTGAATTTCCATTAGCATTATTTGCTCTTACACGATAAGCCTGAGCAGTTCCTGCTTCTTGTCCCACAGAAACAGAAGTTGATCCTGTGTTGCCAGATTTGCTATCATTTGATTCCCAATCATAACTAGTAATTGCTGAGCCACCAGTTGCAGGGGCTGTCCAAGAAACATCATCTGTTGCTGCTGAGCCTTGAGCAGTTGCAGTAGGTGCTGATGGTTTATTTGGAACAGTTGTTGCAGTAATGCTATTAGATGCTGCGGATGCTGGAGAATTTCCAATTGAGTTTGTTGCTATGACTGTAAATGTATATGCTGTGTCTGATTGTAAACCAGTTACAGATATAGGAGAAGATGATCCAGTACCAGTATATGATCCTGGAGTGGATGTTACTGTATAAGATGTGGCAGCAAGTGAGTTTGCTGGCAAAGAAAATGTTACATCTGCCCGTCCATTATTGTATGCACGTCCAGATGGGACATTTGTTGCGCTAACTGACTCTGGGGCTAATGGCTCCACAAAGTCATTTGATGCTTGGGACTTTCTGCCCGTTCTCTTACCTGATGCCATTATCTACTCCTTTAATTTTGTTTGTTATGCTGAAAGATCGCCGAATACTACCCAAGAATCAGTTGCACGCTTAAATAGTGTACAAGATGACCACCGTGTTCGTAGTTTTAGGCCTGGGGTAGAGTTAACAGTAACTCCGCTATCTCCTGCAATTGTAACCTGTCCTGTTCCTGTCTGAAGAATATCCAGAGTAGTTCCGACTGGGTAAGCAACTGCGCTATTTAGTGGGATAGTAATTGTTGTTCCTGATGCTGAATTTACTTCAATTAAAGAATCTCTTTCAGATGTTGCTGAAAGTGTGTATGAAGCAGTCTTAGAAATAATTGGTGTCCGTGAAGGCACGCCTTCTTTTGTTTGTGTTCCATCTGTATACGCAATACCATTTGCAGCAACAGTTACAAGACCTGTAAATGTTGGGCTAGCAATCGGGGCTTTTGCAGAAAGATCTGTTGTGAGACCTGAAATTTTAGACTGTGCAATTGCTGCTGAAGCATTAATATCTTCGTTAAGAATTGTTCCATCAAGAATCATTGTTGAAGTTACTGTTCCTGTTGGAAGAGTGACTGTTCCTGTAAATGTTGGTGAAGCAAGTGGTGCTTTTAATGCAATTGCGTTTGCAGTTGTTGCTGCAAAATTAGCATCATCACCCAGTGCTGCTGCAAGTTCATCAAGAGTATTTAGAAGTCCTGGTGCAGAATTAGTTAATATAGCAATTTCTTGCTGCACAAACGCTGTAGTAGCAATCTGTGTTGTATTAGTTAATGTATTTGCTGTTGGTGCAGTTGGAGTACCAGTAAGTGTTGGTGAAGCAAGTGGAGCCTTAAGATCAAGGGCTGTTTGTGTAGCACTTGAAACTGGCTTGTTGGCATCTGTTGTATTATCAACATTTCCAAGACCTACATGTGACTTTGTAACACCAGATACTGTTCCAGTAAATGTTGGTGAAGCAATAGGTGCATATGTGGTTGCTGCTGTTGAAGACTCAAGTTTTGCTGAAAGATTAGAAACTAAATCTGTAATCTTAGATTGAGCAATTCCATTTGCTAATTTAGCATCTGTTACTGCTCCGTCTTTAATTTTTGCTGTTTCTACAGAATCAGTAGCAAGTTTTGCTGCTGTAACTGCTCCGCTTGCAATCTTTGCTGTCTCTACTGCATCAGAAGCAATCTTTGCTGCTGTTACTGCGGTGTTGGCAATCTTGGCATCAGTTACAGATCCGTTTACTGGTGTACGCTCATTAGTAAGTGCTGCGTTGTCATTATAAACAAGGTTTAGAGTATTAGAAATACCGTGAACACTTGTATTTGCTGATGTATGTGCACTTGCATTGCCAGTCAGCCAAGATATTTCTGAAGTTGTGTTGGCAGTTAAGTTAGTAACATTACTTGTTAGGTCTGATATTGAGTTTGAATTTATTGCTATAGTATTCTGTAAACCATTTAAACTTGTTGTAACGGTATATGCATAGTTTGCATCTCCGTTAATCGAATTTGCTAACTCCCAAATACTATTAAGGGCGTTTGGAGCATTTCCAACTAGGTCTGCGACTGCTGCGTCTACTAGGCCTTGAACTTCTGATGAGTCAAATACTATAGATGCATCTACGAAGTATGCTAGGCTTGTCCAAGCACTTGATCCGTTACCCATTTTAAATTTATTTGTATCTGTTTCAAAACCAATTTCACCTGCTGCTAGAGTTGGGTTTGCTGCAGTCCATTGTGCTGCAGTTCCTCTGCGCTGTTGCATTCTTGTTGCCATTTATATTGCCTCCGTGGGTAATAAACTTATGATGTAATTATAACAGATATTTTTAATTAAAATTATCTGTTGCAACTCCACCGTCGTATGTTGCTGTCCAACTGTTAGTGCTTGGTAGTCCGCCTTCTGCTGGAGTACCTTGTGGAGCATTATAAAATCCACTAGATACAAATTGGCTTACTATAAATCCAGTTCCATCAATCGCTGTATCGTGAATGTGGTCTGGAAGGCTTGTTGTGTCATCTACTGCTGCTTGTGTATACCATGTTCCATTGTAGTAAACGTTAACTCTTGAAGTTAATGTATCAAACCATAATTGTCCATTAACTGGTGTTGCTGGGGCTGTAGCACCTGATGGCATTGCCCCAGTAACAGAGTCTACGTATGCTTTTGTAGCAGCATGTGTGCTTTCAGTAGGAGTGGCAACAGTAACTGTGCCTCCAAATGTACCGCCAAGTGTGACAGAAAGTCCATTCTTGACTTTGAAGTCTTTATTTACTGTTGCCATCTTTTACTCCTCGTATTTTTTAGTTATTTTAAGATTGTTCCGACAATCATAACATCGGAGTTATTATTGGCGGTTGTAACACGAACACGAACATCGTTGCCAGAAACATCTGCTGTAACTGATCCAAGAGAACCGTTTGTTCCTACCATTGCATATTCTGTGATTGCAACGTTATCTGATGTATCAAGTGTTAAGATAACTTTTGAAACATCTGTGTGAGATCCATTGGCAATTTTAACCAAAAACTCACCTGAGCGGTAGTCTGCCTTGGCCCATGATGCTGCTGTGCTTGTGCTTGCTGTTGCTACAGTTGCCTGTGCTGCTATTTGCTTTGCAACATTGTTAATCTCTACTGCTACAAAGTCTGGAACTACTGCTTCAAGAGCAGCAACTGCACGAGCATTTGTAAAGTATAGATTTGAAGTACCTTCTGAAAGGTCATCTGTATCAGAATCTGCCACTCCGTTTTCTGCGGAAATAGTAAGTCCTGAACCTGAACCTGTGATAGTAATGTTTGTAAGTGTTGCACCAGTTAAAAGTTCTGCTGCAGAAGTCTTTGCACGGGTATTTGTGTAATATAGATTTGTTGAACCTTCTTCAATTGCATCTGTATCAAGTGCGTCGATTGCAGAAGAAATTGCATTGGACATGCCAATTACAGAGATTGTATTTCCTGTAATATCGATATTGTCTCCTGCAGTTAAAATATTTTGCTTTAATGCAACTGAGTTAGCAAGTGTTGTTGCAAAGTTTGCGTCATCACCAATTGCTTGTGCCAACTCATTGAGAGTGTTAAGAAGATCTGGTGCTGAATCAACAAGACTTGATACTGCTCCATCAACATACGCAGTTGTTGCAAGAACATTTGAGTTTGTTCCAGCAGCAGCGGTTGGTGCTGTTGGTGTACCAGTTAGGTCTGGCGAAGCAAGTGGTGCCTTATCGTTAAGTTGTGCTTGAACGTTTGAGGCTGCTCCACTTAAATAATTAAGTTCAGTTGTTGTTGCTGTAATGCCATCTAAAACATTAACTTCTGCTGCTGTAGCAGTTACGTTTGTTAGGTTTGTTGTAGCAATGTCAATATTTGATGAACCATCAAATGAAACACCAGCAATATTTCTTGCTGTTTCTAATGTTGTGGCTGTATCTGCATTACCAGTAACATCTCCAACTAGGTTTGCTGTAATAACGTTTGCTGAAAAACTTGCACTTCCATTACGCTTTACAACTGTGTTTGCGGTTGCAGCATCTGTTGCTGTTCCGCCGATTAATCCAATGATGTAGTTTTGATCATCGGTTTTCTTTGTTAAAACGTCAAAATTGTTTACGGTTGCTGTAGAACCTTCAACAATAAGACCATTTTTTACTTTAAAGTCTTTTGATACTGTTGCCATTTTCTATCTCCTTGATTAGGCCTTAAGTCCAATTCGTGCATAACGAACTGTGACTGGCTTGATTGCTGGATCTGGGGTCACAGTTATTGCAACTGTATTTCCAGTCCTTGAGACACTAACGGTTCCAATATTCCCATTGTTGTCAATTGTTCCATATTCGCTAACGTTTACATTTGAACCGTCAACCAATATTGTCATTTCTGTAGCATAGTATTTGTTATCGCCAGCAGAAGTCTTTGCAATAGAGATGATATATTTAACCATTCTCCATACTGTTGCGTCAAAACTATCAATTACTGTAGCATTTTCAATGCCAGAAATTGTGTTTTCATTGTTACCAGAAGATCCCAAATCTGTAGACTGGGCAGCGGTAGAGTCAATTAATTTCTCGTAATCAGTCTGTGTTGGACGATCACCAGTTTGAAATAAGGTCTTTACTGTGGATAAGGATACGATTGCCATGTTGTTATTATAACATTATTTTTTAATACTTTTTATCCAAAACTGATAGTTATTAATTATAATTTCAACACTGCCTTTATTCTCTTCTAAAAACTTGTCAATACCCAATTTTGGTTCTAATTCAATGTTTTTAGTATCATGTTTCCATTGATAGTCATCGAAGGCTAATACTCCATCCCGCTTTAAAAGCGGTAAAGAATGAACTGCATCCTGATAAACTGCTTCTGCCGTATGATCTCCATCAATATATATGAAGTCAAACTTTTCAGTACAAGACTGTAGATATGAAATGCTTGTACCTTTGTGTTTTTTAATATTTGAAAATTTGGACATTCTTTTGTCATAGAAAGACTCAACATTAGACCAGTCAAATTCTTTATGAATAAGTTCTTCAGATCCTTCCCAAGTATCAACATCTGTTAAAGTAGATGTTGGATCTGTAAGTATATTTTTTAATATCCATTCTGAGGCATCGCCAGTATAGGCACCTATCTGTAAAAAATTAAGGTTTGGCATATGCCTATATCGGCTTAAGCCATATTCAAAATTTTTATTATGTGGCTCAAACCAATTAGGATACTCCATTTTGCTCCCAAAAAGATATTACATCTCTTCTGGATTTGTGATGTATTCCGTCTGGGTGCTCCTTATTCTCTTTTGTATTATGGGGAGAGGTAACTGATGTTTCAAAATCCATAGAATAGGTAAATAGTGGCTTGGAGTAACTTTTAACTCCGTGGTAAATAATAAAGTCTGCAAGGGCTCTATAGTCAGATGGCAAAACATATTTTCCGTCAACAAAGTATTTGTCAACTATTTTTTTTGCACCTTCTTTGGTTATTAGATAGCAGGCTGCAGACCAATTTCTATGTTCTCTCATGTGGAATGAGGTGTTGACTTGAAAATTATGAATAATGCAAAACTGCAAAACATCATATTTAGGTTTTATGGAATTAAGAAAATCTTCAAAGGTAAAGTTCCAATATTTTACTGTTTCAAAACTAAGATCATCTTCTATGATAATTGCATAGTCAGAGTCTGAGGTTTCAAGCCATTTTTTTATTGTGCTTAAATGTGAAATAGTGGCTCCTAGTTCTGAATCAGTTAGAGATAAGTGATGTCTGTTAAAAACAAGGCTTTCCCAATCTGTACTATTTCCGTCAACGGCCTCTATAATATTATAATTAGATAAATTGCTTTCTTCTAGTTGATTTTTTATATAGTCAAATCTATCTGTCCTTGATTTTAAATTAATAACGTATACAGGCTCAAAGCCTTTTAATTTATTTAAACCAGTATGTTCCGACATGTTGAACCCTCACATAAGGAGCAAGGTAAATTTTACCACCGCTCATTTTCCATAATTTACAAAATTGATAATCTTCCGATAATAGCCTTTCGCTATCGTGATCAATTATTGCTTGCCAAAAATCATAAATTGGATCTCCAAAAACAATAGACCCCACTTCTTGCTGATCACATCTGTATTGTGGGATATCTTTTTTAATTGTTTCAAAAACTTTACGAGAGATTAGCATAAGGCCAGTACCCATATAATCAACCTCAACTATGTTTTTTGGATTTTCTCTTAATTTTTCTCTTTGATTAGGGTTCATGTTTACATTATAAATAGCAGTAAAGTTTTCTAAATCTGGCTTATCCTCTTTTGCAGCCTTTCTAACTCTTTCCCAGTTAATTCCTTTCATTGGCACAGCAGCACCAATCAAATCAGCCCCCTCTGAAATCATCTTTATAATTCCGTCTGCTCCAAAACCTTCATCTGCATCAATAAATAAAAGATAGTCGCTATTAGATCTTAAAAACATTTCAGTTAATAGATTTCGTGCTCGTGTGATTAAAGACTCATTAGCAATATCTATAAAGTTTGCGGTGTGGCCTGAATTTGACAATGCCTTAACTAATTCAAGAACACTTTTCATGTATACGCCACTGCACATTCCACCGTACATTGGTGTTGCAATTGTAATATGTGCCATACACTTCCTATCTATAGAATGTAGTTACTAAACCCAATAACTTGCAATGGAATTGGCGGTGGATTAGTAGAACTATATCCTTCAACTCCAACATTAATAAACCTTATGCGAAACGGTAAAACATCATTAATCCTTACAACTCTTGTTTCTGGAACAATCTTTGTAATTGAATAATTCTCTAAAGTTATACTTCTTGTTTTATTAGCACCCTTGTTGGATAGGACTGCTTTTGCCATTAATCTGTTACATCTTCTAGGATAATCATGCTACCCTGAGCAACTGTCCAAACCTGAAGATTACCAGCAGAGGAAAGTTGTATGTCAAAGATGTCTCCTGTTTGAAGAGATACTGATTCTGATGCTTCTAGTGAAACTGTAAATTCGCCATCTCCATCATCTGCATCGTGAATTGGTGTTAATGCCATAATGGTAGTTGCATCATCTGTAATTACCCCCAAATTTTTAGAAAGATTTGGACGTTTAATTTTCATTGTAATTGTCCAATCTGGAATATTCAATGGTTGTTTAGCATCATCAGTTACGTAAACACGAAATGCAGACGTGTCTCCACGAACCACTGTCCATGTTACTGTTGGAGGCTTATTGCCAACCTCATACTGACCGCTACTACTTCTTGTTGTTGCCATGATTTAATTATAACACTTAAAGTCCGTTTTTAACAGCACCCCAAGTGGCATTTCCTCCTTTAATTGGTGACACTAATAATTTTCCATTGGTTGCGTGGGAATATGCAACCACAGCAATAACGGAAGATCCTGATGCTGGCTTGGTGGTAGTGAGTCCGCCAGATGATCCAACATATAACTTATCACCCTCATCATAAGAAGAAGTATTGATATTTTCTAAAACTCCAACGGTGACCACAACTCCATCATTTGCGTCTTGCATCGTGGCTTTTGCCAAACCAATGCATGGAAATGTGTCAATATTGCTTGCTTGAGATTTTGATATGGTGGTCCTGCTGTTTGCATATCCTGTTATATATACAGGAGTTCCTTTTGTTATTTCTGCCCCGCTAACATTTCTTACGTCTAGAGACAGGTATGGAACCTGCAGAGCAGTTAATAAATCATTAACCTTTTCTGCCAATTCCTGCATATCAGAGTGAACATTAACAGGATCATCTGATATAGGATATGGTATTTCTTGAGGATTTGTTAAACCAGTAGCCATGATTTTACATTATACCATTAAAAGTATACCTACTTGACTTTTACCAATTTCACTTGGTATAATTAATGTATTGACACCGTAAGGTGTCATTTTGTTCTAGGAGGCACTACTATGACGAAAGACGATTTTGTAGTTGGAGGCTTAGCATTTTTAATGGTTGTTTCAACTTTGTTTAATGCAACCAACGCTCAAGCAGTAAAGAAAGAAGAGTTTCTGGCACGGGTTGCTTCCCAGCAGGCATTGGAGCAAACCTCACACATAGAAATTATGAAAAAATACAAGAATGCCAAATCTTTAAATGAAGAACAATGCAAAGAACTTTTATCGGCAGTTGGTTTTGAAGGAAAAGCCTTAAAGGTTGCTTGGGCGGTGGCTCAAAAAGAATCAAACTGTAGACCTGTGGCTATAAACAATAACCACAATACTGGAGATAACTCTTATGGCATATTCCAAATAAACATGATTGGTGAATTGGGACAGGCTAGACTAGAAAAATTCGATCTTGATTCTAAAAAAGATCTTCTTGATCCAGTTACAAATGCAAAAATTGCTTTCTATATGACCAATAAAGGGGTAGACTGGTCTTCTTGGACATATTTAGATGGAGAAAGATTTAAACAGTTATTGCTGGAATACCCGAAATACTAAAAATAAGCGATTGCTAGATATTGACTTCCAGTAGTTATTGGGTAAAATTTATGAGACCAGTCACTACCAGATGGGTAGATGATGACATCTCCTTCGTTAAGAGTTGTTGGATCATTACCAACTCTATCTTTAAATTGAATCTCCCCTCCAGAATAACCGCTGCTTAAGCAAATTATTATTGTATTTTCATGTAAGGCGCTATTCCTGCTTTGATCATCAATAAACTCTGAAGCCTTTATATTTTTACATATAGTCCATGGCTTGATCGTCTTTGCTGTTTGTTCTTTTATTTTTAAATAATCAATAATAAATGGGAAAGCAAAAAAATTTAAAGTGCTTTCTAGTTTTAGTTTTTTTATGTGAAACTCTGACTGTTTATTCATTATGTCAAAATAAGGGTTAAAAAATGGAGCCTTATTCTTTATTTTTTTTTGAGATTTTAAAAAAACTCTTGTATCTTTTATTGTAAAAATTTCACTAAAGTCTGTTAAATTAGTATTGTTTATATTTTTTTTAGATGATATTTCCCACATATTTTCTGCACAATCTGAATCTTCTAAATCTTTTAAAATTGTAAAAAAATCAAACATTGAATTATTTTTATATAACAAAATATCAGTATCTAATTGTATTTTATTCATAAGTTATCCGATTCCGTTAGCGAGTACTATAAAATTTTTTGTAAAATAAAAATGTCCTTCGTTTAATTTTAAAGAGTAGGCCTGGTCAAAAACTGTACGTCCTGGAGGTACAACTGCTTCTGTTTCTGTAAAAGATGACTCTGTATTTTTTTTTAATATAGAACTACGACTGTAGCCTTTCTGTGTGCCTTTTGCTATCTCGTCAATATTTGCAATAGTAAAAGCAGCAAGAGCATTTTCTTTATCTTTTATTTTGTTATATTTTGCTTCATAGCCGTCGAATCCTAAATCATTTAATTTTATAGCAATATATTGATTTTTCTGTATTCTATTTTGATTTACGTATGTAAAATCTGTCATGTTGTTGCTTTCTGCAGAATACAGCGATGCTTCACAGATTTCATATTCATGAACAATTCTATCTCCTGCAATTATTTTTGTAAAAATATCAGAAACATCTTCTATCCCATCTTGAGTAACCTTTATAGATAAAACTTTATCTCCCGCATTTAAATCTTGCGGATAAGACAGGCTTCCATTGCTTAAATATACTTTTTCTGAAAGTGGCAAAGATGAATCGTAAAACATTTTACTTGTTATGTACCAAAAGATTACCAGCAATAAACCAATCTTGTGGTTCACAACTAAATTGATATACATTGTGGGATGTGTCGTCTGTGTCAATAGAAGTTACTGGTAATTCTGTAATTGATCCGTCAAGTCCAATTTTGATTAAAACATCTCCAATTGCAACTCCTCCAGCCTCTACAAAAACATAAAATGGATCACCTTTTATAAACATTGGATGATTTAAAGAAAACTTTGAACCAATATCTCCATTAAACCAAACAACCTCTTGAACAATAGATGGAACTATAGCCGTAATTTTTGTTACAGAAATTCCTTGACTAGTTAAGGTTGGGATTGCGATAGATCTCCAATCTACCTCTGTATAGTCTGTACCGCTTAAAGGAATTTCTTCTATATTGATTGTTGAGATTTCCTGATCTATCTCTATATCTTTGGCTGGAACATCTCCCGTTGGAGTTCTAACTAAAGTATCTTCATGCACGCAAGGGCCAACTACCCATGGAGTAAAGCCAAAAGGTGTAAATCCAAATGGAGTAAAGCCAAAAGGTGTAAAGCCAAAAGGGGTAAATCCAAAAGGGGTAAATCCAAATGCTCCAAATGGAGCAAAACTAAATGTATAGTTAACCAAATTTACAATTTGGCCTAATTCTTCAACTGTTCCAGCGGGGATGTCTTGTGACTTAATTTTATTATTTAAATTAGAATCGCCAGTGCCTTCATTTGTTGTATTGTAGTTAAATCCTAGTCCGCTCAATGTAGACTCTGCTGTAGTTTTATCAACCCCGACTAAATTGGGAATTGAATTTCTACGAAATATTTTATTTCCACGGCCAGGATTTTTTGCCATTATGGAACCATATCTCCCATTGCAAGCCAGGTGTTAGTATCTCGTTTAATTAGTGTGGCACTAGACCATTGAGTTCTTAATTTTAATCCTGGAGTTGCGTTTATAGTTACCCCACTTGCACCAGCAAGAGTAACTTGTGATGAGCCAGTTTGTAGAATATCTATTGCAGTGCCAATTGGAAATGCCACAGAACTATTAAGTGGTACGGTAACGGTTCCACCAGCAGACATTTCAACCATCTTAAAAGAGTCTGCAATTGCCAATGTATATGAAGATGATTGTTGATTAAATGTATAAACTGGATCTGTAATTGATTGCCAAGTAGATCCATCATACACTTGTAAATCATTAATTGTGTTGCCAATACTGTCTTGTTTTAAAAATACAACTGTTCCATATATTGGTGTCGGAATTGCCACATTTCTAGCAGATGGATTAAGGAAAATATTTAAATTCTTTGCAACAATTACAGAGGAAAAGTTTACTGGACTTGAAAACTCTTGTGCTGCTGTCCATGTGTACGCTGCTGATGTGTTTACAATTCCTGCAATTGGATACCACTGGCTTGTTGCTTCATCATAAACATATGCTGGTCTTGCGGTTGGATTAATTGTTGCCATTAGATCACCCTCAAAAAAGTATTAGCACTTACATCATAAACAGACATCTCTAAAGGACTACTTCCCTTTTTAATCCAAAGCAAGCCATCAACAAGTCCTGATGTTGGCGTAGTGTTTTGATAAATAGATGTGGCAGATAAAGGCATGCCCGTATACTCAGCATCTGTGTTTACCCATAAAAAACCATCTACTGGAGATGTTGGCTCTGTATCTTGAACTTCTGCTGCTGCTGCTGGGTTTAATAAATTATCATTAATTTGAGTTTGTAAATCATTAAGAGTGTAAGCCATAGATGGGTTTGTTAATGATTCTAAGTTGGTATTGTTTACATCATAGGTTGAAGATCCGTAGTGATACAGTCTTAGGGCAGCCTGAATGTCTGCGGCATCATCATAGCCAGGTATTTTAGTCGGATATACATTTCCTATATTTTCAGAAGCCATTATTCACCACCTTGCTCATTATATCACGATTCCTCTGACGGGTTTAAGACAATTGTAATTAGCATATGCACAGTTACCGTTTCGGATAAACTACTCCAGGTTCCAGCATCTAGTTCTGCTGCTTTTAAAGATATTGAAAGAGTATCGCTACTTGCCCCCACAATTGACACGGCATTTATAGATGATGCGGTTGGATTGGAGTGACCTATAGAAAATTTAATTGAAAAATTTTCTTCGGTAAGCGGAGTTCCTGTTGTTTCAACTATATCGGCAATTGGAATTAAAATACTTGTTGTTCCGCTAGTAAAAGTTTGTAAAAAATTTCTAGAGTATACTGTTGGGTTAATTTTTAAAATTGGAACCCATGTGTTTGTCCCAAGACTTGAAATGTATTGGTACATGTACGAGTACTCTTCGCCAGGGGCATTATTTATATATAAATCGTTTAAATATAAGGTTTGGCTAAAAATACTGCCACTAGAAGTAAATAGACTTGGAGAGCCAGTTCCAACAAAAACTTTGCTTCCTCTTATACCAGTGGCGCCTATGTCTAGTTGAACATTTACGACTGGTGGTGGTCCAAGAACTGTAATTTCTTCGGTGTTAACTAAAACCTCAACAGCCATTAAACTGCCCCAGTTATATCATCTGTGACAGTGATTGATCCAGTAAGAATTGTAATAATATTTGTAGCGCTTGAGTTAATTTGAACGTCATAAACATAGGTTCCAGATGAAAGGGTTCTGCCTACGGCTGGAAGAATTGTACAAACTATTGTGTCATTAGTTATATTAATAATCGCCTGTGCTGTTGTTTTGACTCCAGTAGTTCCTCTGGCTGTTGCAATTGTATATGCTCCATTTCCAAGGTAACTATCTAACTGAAAGGTTGTTCCATCAGAATTTTTGGGGGATATAACAAACTCATGTGTATCACCACGATAGTAATTAAAATTATATGTGCCTGGAAATGCCATGGTTCTCCTTTTGCTTTTGTCCTTTGGGTGCGGGAATCGAACCAACATTATCCGCTTCGGAGGCGGAAGTCCGACCATTAGACGAACCCAAAATTTTAAAGCATTATCATTATACCATTAAGAAACAAAAACTGTGATGCTTTTTACAATCATTTCTGCAGGAAAGTCTGTCCTAATCTGTGGTTTGGCATAACATTTAAAAGCCTCACTTTCAATATAAAAGGTTTGTGGAATTGAAAAACTATAGGTATTCTGATATTTTAAAGTTCCAACGAAGTTAACTGGTCCGTCATTCTTTTTTGTAAAAAATGTCTTTATCCAGACATCTGTGTTGCTAGACTGTGTAGATAACTCCACCTCATACAAAACTTCTACTTTTGCACCTACAGACAAACCTAAAAAATTTAAAGATCTAATGTCATTTCCCCAAAGAGAATCTCCCTGTCGTGGAAGAAATTTGTTAATTGGGTTTTTACTATCAACGTATAAAGAAACCCACCCATTCTCTCCTTCTGTAATTCCAAGAATAAAAATATCATTTCTGTCATTATAATATTTTGCCCAACCAGGCTGTTGTCCAGATAAAGTTATTCCGTCTACACCATCTTTTCCTGGAATTCCTCTTTCTCCCCTTGGCCCAATGTCACCTTTATTTCCTTTTTCTCCAGTGTCGCCTTTTTCACCCTTCTCTCCTTTTTGGCCCTGTGGTCCTGGGGTTGGGATATGCATTACTTGTGTTATTGGAGTATTGGATGGATTGTTTTGCTGTGCCTCAATTACCTGCTGAATATATTTATCTTTACTATCAAATGGGGTTGGGACGCTCTTACTTACAGCCATCTCTCAGCCTACTTCTTTATTTTTACCGTTTTAGCAGATCCAGATGCAGTTATTTTAATTACGTCTGGCAAATTTGTTTTTACATTACTAACTTTAATGACAGCCATTATAGTCCCGCACTAACGTCACCAATTACAGATATTGTTCCTATCACTGGAGTCCAGACTGTTTCATCGATTGTTATTTCTAGGTCAAAACTTAACTCTGCAACTGTTCCACCATAAGTAGTTCCCCAAAGCGATGTGATTTCTGCGGGAGCAGTAACAATAACATACCCATCAAAAGACTCTACTTCTAATTCATCAAGAATATCCGTTTTACGGTCATATGCACTAGCAAGAAAACTCCATCCATCGGTGTCTAGACTAGTAGTTTCGTCATCATTTAAAAAATCAACCCTAATCGTAGATGTGTCACCACGGACAACATTCCACCTTATAGTAACTGGATCGGCACCAAAAATCTCTGGTTCACAAGAAGACATAATAGGATTATACCATTAAATATCAAAAAGTGCCCAGGAGAGCATTTATAGAACTCCCAGGCACTACTTATTTTTGATTTTATTTGATATATTTTTTTTGTAACAATTGGGTAAACTTTGTAGGGGTCATCTCAGTATTTAAGATTTAGAACCAGAGTGTCAATTCGATAGTGTATACTTAAAATATATAAAGAGAAAAGAATATCTTTAAACCTTTAATATTATTTATATATTATATATAGAGAAAATTATTTATCAGTTTTTGATATATGTGTTAGTAAAGTTTCGAACATCTTATCTATTTTTTTATCCATATCTTTTCTCATTTCATTTGCTTCTGTCATCCGAACTTCTAATCTCGTAACTTGGTCCTTTAAACTTGAGCCAGAATTGGGGCGAATTTCAGATCGTATTTCGTCAAAATAATGTTTTGTTAACCATTTGACTGTTGCAACGAGTCCTGCTACAATAGTAGTAACACCTATGATGATCTCGATAGTAAGAGCAGATTGGCTTGAAAATAACATAACATGAGTATTATAACATTATTATTTGGAGATATATAAAATGCAAAGCGCTATATTGGAAACACTGCAGAAGTCGCAAAAAATTATTATCTCTCCAGATGTAGATGGTTTTATGTCGGCGGAGTTATTGAATCGCAAATTCGGTTCGCAAATTGTTGGTACATACGATAAGAACATATTATGTCTTGCTGACGACGTTAAGCCTGAAGAATGTCTTTTCGTCGATTGTGATATGAATACGAAAGAGTTTGTTTCGATCGGAAATCATATGAGAATTGAAAATGACAATATGGCCGATGCGTCATTCAATCCAAATCGTTTTTGGAAAACGAAAATGTATACCTCAAAGTTTCCTTACGCAACCTGTTTTTTAATTTCGTCGGCAATAGAGGTTGATCTTGATCTATATGACCTTAAACGCATGGCTCACGCTGATTCAACACTAATCAATATGGAAAATTACAGCAGTAACATGCGTACATGGTCAACAAGGCTCAAAGAATCCGATGTAACTCCAATTATCGAACAAACCTTAGATATCTCAGACATTAGAGTGAAGTATCCAACACAATCTTTTGCATCAAAAAGGTTTGGCAAGGAAAGATATCTGGATACCCTAAATAAGGCCCTAGAAAGCGAGGGGACGGATTATCTCCCATTAACCAAGGGTACCAAGTATATGGCTGATAAAGTCGGCTTAAACACCCTTATAAGGTATATGGATGATATCATTTCATATGCGGAAATATATTCAGGTGAGTATAGTGTCACGTATAACCAGGAGATTGAGTTTAGATGACCAAAGATGTTAGGCCTTGGGATTTAATTAATCCTAATCAGCCAAAAAGCACAGATGAGATTGTTAAGTCCCGCCTAGAAATTTGTAAGTCTTGTGAATATTTTAGACCTAAGACAGAGACTTGTCGCAAGTGTGGATGCTTTATGAAATTAAAAACTACTTTAGTAAATGCCAAATGCCCAATAGGCAAGTGGTAAAAGAATGTTATAATCAGATTATGAAAGTTAAAAGAATAGAGCCCTTTCAAGTTGAAAACTTTTTAGGAAAAAAAGAGATAGATCTTATTTACAAAAACGTAGATGCCTTGATTGATGAAGGCGTGCGTGAAAGTGGAGATAGGTATGCTAAATTTTTTAAATTTGTAAACAATGGTTTTATAACTACATACGGTCCGTGGCATCAAGATATATATGATTTCTTTATCAAGAAAGGTGAAGAATACGGACAGAATAAAATACCTTTTACAAATAATGCTTTGATCTTTGCTAGATACTCACACGAAAGTGGTGGTGTTCCAAACTTATCCCCTCATATAGATGTTGTTGCAAATAAGATTATCTATACCTGTACAGTTAGACTAAAGTCTAGCAAGCAATGGGATATTTATGTGAAAGACGAAAAATTTGATATGCCAAACGAAGGTTCGGCTGTATGGTTTACTGGAAATCAAGATGCTCACTGGAGACCAGATATAGAATTTGGTCCAGATGATTATTATGACATTATGCTAGTCCAGGTTTGGTCTGATATAGAAAATGAAGAATACGTTCCAGACCATAAAGAAAAAGCAGAAGCCCAAGAAGAAGAATATAAAGCCAAATATGCACATCTATTGCAAACAAGTAAAAATGTTAGTCGAGACAACAATACAGACTGCATTGGAATTAGTGATGGACAAACTACAGATGATGCCTACAGGGCTGCTGGCTATAAATTATAAATTCTAATTAACGCTTTGCTATATAGATATCTGAAGTCATTCCTTCGTTAAACGCAAAGGCATAGACATACCAGTCATTGTTCCTTTGTAAAAAATTATTTATAGAGTCAATAACTCCTATTTCTTTTATTTCCTTGTCGTCTTCCCCTGGATTTTCAAACCTACAGTAATCATTAAATCCAATTATTCCTCCTGGGTTTAATCTTAACAATGATTGTTCTATTGCATAGTCTGTCGCCTCTTTAGTGTGCAGATAATCTATATATATAAAGTCAAAGGCGTCTGATCTATTTTGACAGAAAAATTTAAATGTACCAGCATAAACCTCAACATGCAGCATATCTTTAAATCTATTTTTAACAAAAGCATAATGGTCTTTTGCCTCATCCCATCTTTTTATCCCATATTGTTTTGCAAAGTCATCTTCCATAAGATAAGGATCTACCAGAACTGCTTTACTTACAGATGTTTTTTGTATTACGTCAATAGCAAAATCTCCAGCCAAAGTTCCAATCTCTAAGAATGATATATTTTTTGGCAATGACTCTATGAATGTTAGTCGATCTGAATATAGTTTTGCATTTGTCAATTGATCTTGACTTATTGTATTTTTTATTCTTAATGATTCTTTTTCATGCAGAATCTCAGGATTCTCTACAAACCACATTAATTAGTTGTCTTATCGTGATCTGATTCAGATTTACAAGAACATCCATCACAGCAAAATTCTGAAAAAATTTTTAATGCCAAACCATCGTTTTTGACTTCGTCTTTCCACATTGCGTTTTCAAGATTGTCTAATATAGCCATTAGTTAGTGTCCTCCATAGGATCTCCAAAGAAATTCGTGTATTGCTGTTACTGTGTATAGTGTTGATAGTAAAAGATGGAGTTCCATGGCTTTTGATACCCTCGATATTTTTACCTTAGATTCCATTATCTTCCATGTATTTTAATCGTTCCTCAAGATGTGGATCTTTGAGTATTTCTTTAATGGCTTCTAGTTCTTTTTGACTTGGCATCCCGTCATCATCTGCCATAGAGGCTTCTAGGTTATCTAGGATACCCATATTAACTACAGGATGAGCAATAGTTATCAACACGAAGTTGCTCTTTTGTAACCCAGATAATCCTGGTGCAACGATAACAAGACTTCATAGAGTATTTCTTCTCTCTACGGTCTTTCCGAATTTCTAGTCCAAGTAAGTGCATATATTTATTTTATCATACTTGACTCAAGTTGTCAAATAGTGTATACTTTTAAGATGATAAGCGCTACACACCTTGGAGATTATGATCATTCAGACAGGGCTATTCTCATAGTGGGTGTTGCCCTTCTTATAACGCTTGTAATTTATATTATAGAGAGGTTACGCAAATGATATTTCACAAACACCTACTTGTTAATGCCAAAGTAGAAAATCCTATTAATACCGAAGAGCAAGGAGTTGACTTTCTTACCCGCCTAGTTGAAAGTATTGACATGAAGATTATTAAAGGACCTTTTGCGTCCTATGTTGACAAACCAGGAAACCGAGGACTTACTGCTATCGTAATGATAGAGACTAGCCATATAGCATTTCATATATGGGATGAGATGGATCCATCGTTAGTTCAGTTTGACTTGTATACCTGCGGAGAATTAAATCTTGCCAAGGTTCTTCTTGCTTTTGGAGAAACCTTTAAAGTTGTAAGTCTGGATTATCAATTGTTCGATAGAGAGAATGGCTTTGTCTTAGAAGACAGAGGATCTTGGCCAGCAATAATCTGAAAAAATTTTTATTTTCACTTTCATAAAAATCTGAATATTTTGTTCAGATGTACGATGCATGATTTGAAAAAATATAACAGAAAAAAATAGTGAGCACATAAAAGGGGGAAGCCTTCTATGTGTCTTGCTGTGCGTCCTCTATGTAATGACTGCGATCATAGTTAGCAATAGTCCCACCATTTTCTAGGTGGGCTTTGCGTCTCAGTTGCTCAGCAGAATACTCAGCCACTACTTATCGTTTCTAATTAGTCTAATAGAATAAACTAATGAGATAGTGCCAACTAGCAACCATGTAGGTATTTCTATTGCTACACCGCTTGGGTATAGGTTGTTAATATAGAAAGAGATGTAATCTAAATCTGCGTAGAACTCCATAACTATTTAACCTCTACTTCTCTAATGTTGTAAGTGAAACCCTTACCTAGTTTATTTAATTCAGCGATAACCGCTAAGATTTCTTCAGGCTTGCTAGCCTTATTGCCTACGGATAGCAAATTGCCACCCTGCCATAGTGAGTAAGTGATAGTCATTAGTTAGACTCCTTCATGTTATTCATAACCCAACGGCTTTCGTTAGGTGATAGGTAGCGGTGAGATACCACTCCGTTAGAGGCTACTAGCATTTCTAGATAAGCCTTTCTAGTCATGTAGTTGCCTACTGTATTGCGAAATACTAGGGGAGTATTCGTATTAGAGGAAGCCATAGGGTGGTTAGGCTCTAGAACCATTGTATTTAGTGATATCATTTTGATACCCTTTCTTTTAATCTAGTTAGCGATTTGCTAACCTTTTTGCTGACCTAGGTTATTTGCTCTTATTTGCTAGGCTCACCCTTTAGGGGGTTATTTGCTAGGCTCAGAGGCTCACTAGGATTTATTCTATATTTAATTTTCTATGTCGTAAGACTATCACACTTTAGTCGAAAAGTCAAGGGGACACGCCGTCTATTTGGTGTGATTTAGGCCACTTATTCGCTACGCTCATGCGAACACTTGTTCGCCTTATTTGGTAGGCTCATTAGCCTTATCTATCTCTATTTATTTGTATAATGGAATACTATCACACTACCCCCCAAAAGTCAAGTCCTAGCACGGCGTGTCGTATGTGATTTAGCCCACATGACAAAAGGTGCAAAACGGACATGTACTCGGCGTGGTCGGGCGTGTCTTAGGTGGGCTTAAGTCCCCTTTATAGATCCCCCAAAAATGTGGTGTAACTCACAGTGGCATATATCCCATATGTCCGTTTTGTGGTACCAAAAATGTCAGTGGTGCCTGTTATACTTCTAGTATAAAGAAAGTTGAGAAAGGTTCTCAAACTAGAAAGGAATTCAAATGAATTCAAATGTAATAATCCAAGTGTGTAAATCACACGTTCCAAATAAGTCTGCTATCTCAG
>Ga0114974_10000094_pt1 | contig 71582 bp, 76 predicted proteins | sample S_130206_EF_Meta_FD_87318 | JGI IMG/M metagenome (GOLD analysis project Ga0114974, IMG submission 87318) | Freshwater microbial communities from Lake Simoncouche, Canada to study carbon cycling - S_130206_EF_MetaG | ecosystem: Environmental > Aquatic > Freshwater > Lake | place: Lake...
CTGCTGTTTAGTCCTGCTGTTTAGTCCTATTGTTTGGCCATGTTGTTACTATCTGTTGACCGACTGTAATCATTTTTAACGACCCACATCACACTGATTAACGACAAACTTCATTGCCCCTACTCAACAAACCAATACATTCACACTACTTTTACAACCCCGACATCCACCATCACTTATCCATCTTCTTACCCGTCCCCGTATCAATCCTCGTATCAATCCTATTACCCACCCTATTACCTGCTGTATGACCGTTCTCTCTAGTGTTAGCGCCTTGCGCACCCCCCCCTCACAACTACCAGTTGCGTGGTATTTCGATCCACACATCTACGCGACCGAACAAAAACTGCTATTTGCACAAGGTCCGCAATACGTGGGACATCGTCTGATGGTGCCAAATGTTGGCGACTACCATGTCATTGAGTGGCTGGGTAGCTCGCTAGCGTTGGTACATACCCCCGCTGGCATTCAGTTATTGTCTAACATCTGCAGGCATCGGCAAGCGATTATTTTGCAAGGGCGGGGGCATACAGAAAACATTATTTGCCCACTCCATCGCTGGACTTACGATTTACAAGGCAAACTGCTAGGTGCGCCTCACTTCGCTGACAACCCATGTCTAGATTTGGCGAGTACACCGCTACATGAATGGAATGGCCTGCTATTTACTGGCCAGCGCAATGTGGCGCGCGATCTCGCCCAAATCAGCTCCCGCCACGCCCTTGATTTCTCCGGCTACGTGCTAGACCACATCGAAACCGATGACTACGCTTGCAACTGGAAGACATTTATTGAAGTCTATCTAGAGGACTATCATGTTGAGCCGTTTCACCCTGGGCTGGGTCAGTTTGTAAACGTGAATGACTTACAGTGGGAGTTTGGCGACTGGCATAGCGTGCAGACCTGTGGTATCAAGAATCGACTCGCCCGTCCCGGAAGTGCGGTGTATCAACAATGGCACAATCAAGTGCTCACGCAAAGCACAGAGCAACCACAGCATGGAGCGATTTGGCTCACTTACTTCCCAAACTTAATGGTGGAATGGTATCCAAAAGTGTTAGTGGTCAGTACCATTTTGCCAACCGGGCCTGAAACCTGCCGCAACGTGGTCGAGTTCTACTATCCAGAAGAAATTGTGCATTTTGAACGTGATTTCATTGAGGCAGAACAAGCCGCCTATCGCGAAACTGCAGTAGAAGACGCTGAAATTATTGCGCGAATGACGGCAGGGCGACGCGCCTTATGGAATCAAGGGCGCTGCGAGACAGGTCCCTATCAAAGTCCGCTAGAAGATGGCATGCGGCATTTTCACGACTTCCTTCAGCGTACAGTCACACCCCATCTCTAAACGTAGCGCAGCAACTGCTATAAGCCAGCTCTATTACACAGGTCGATCATCAGCTAACGCTTAACCGATGGTGACCTAACCTTAATCTTAAGTGAGCGCATCTGCCCAGATATTACGCGCCCAACCCCAGGCATAAATAGCCTCAGCCGCACTCGCCTCGACCGAGACTCCACCACTACCTGCAACCGGTAACAAGGTCTTTTGAGCAGCATCATAACGATGCACAGAAGCCACGTGCATTGCCATATCGCCACTGACAAAGCTATAACAGGTGTTCATCATCATGGTATCGGTATTCACCGCCTCGCCTTGCATCAGCGCAATCACACCTGCGGCACAAACCTTGGCTTGCTGGTTCGCCATGCTGGCAGATTTAGGCATTGCATTTGCGGCCAAAGTACTGTCACCCAAAACATGAACCCCTTTGACGGCCAAGGATTCGCACGAGGTCCAGTCCACACCGCACCACCGATTATTAGCGGTAATTAAACCACTAGTCGCAGCAATACCAGCCGCCCGCTGCGGCGGAACAATATTCAGAATGTCACCCTTAACATCATCAAAGGCGAGCTTCACGGTCATGGTTTTGACATCGACATCGACCAGCTCACTGTTCGGTCGATAATCAATCATGCCTTTGTATAAACCATTCCAAGCTGCCAAGAACAACCCTTTTTTCGAGACTACATCAGCGTTTGCGTCAAGCACGATAATCTTGGATTTAGGCTTTGCCTCTTTAAAGTAACTGGCAATCTGACAGATTCGCTCATAGGGTCCAGGTGGGCAACGATAAGGAGCCATCGGAATGTGAATCACGTAAACCCCACCATTGGGCAGGGCTTCCAACTGCTGACGCAAAGCAGTCGTCTCTGGACCCGCCTTCCAAGCATGCAGAATACGGCTGCGATTAACGACATCTTGTAGGGCTGGAATTTGATCATACATAAACTCAATACCAGGCGAGACCACTGCCCGGTCGAAGGATAGCACTGCACCGCTCGCGAGACGCACGGTGCGTGTTGCCGCATCAACGGCCAGCGCGGTATCACGGACAATCCGCACACCACGCTGCTGCAACTGTTCGTAACTCAGCGAGATGTCCTTCAGTTGTACATGGCCACCCAATACTAAATTACTGATGGGGCATGAAATAAAATATGGATTGGGCTCAACAATGGTGACGTCGATATTGGGCGCCCATAACTTAATATATTTGGCCGCAGTCGCTCCACCGTAGCCACCGCCAACAACCACCACGCGACCTGCTGCGCCACCCGCAGTAGTCGCGCACCCATTCAGCGCGGCCACGCCTGCACTGGCTGCTGTCCATTGCACAAACTGTCGTCTATTCATTGACATATGACTCTCCTATCGCGCGAGTGGCGCAGCAATGGCACGCCCTGGACTGACGGCGGCAAAATAAGCTGCAATTAAATCTAACTGTTCATTGGTATAGCCCTTGGCGTGCTGATGCATAATCGTAGCTGGGCGCTTGCCCTCACGAAAATCTTGCATTTGCTTGAGCAAATAATCTTTATTTAAGCCAGCCAGACTTGGTGGTACGCCATTTACGCTCCGCCCCTCAGTGCCATGGCAAGTAAAACACGTGGCCGCTAGACTGCGGGCATATTGGGCATTCGGTGTTTGATGGTTCAGTGACTGATGATTCCCTAACTGTGCATCGGCTGACCACACTTGAACTGCCGAATTCATTAAGCACAAACCGACGAGCAAATACAGGCACCGCCATAACGCAGAAACGATCTTCATTGGTTATTCTCCATGAGCAATAGCTTAAACAATAAATGTGTTGCAACCTCCCCAGTAGTCCTAGGCGGATGACTAGCCAACACGCTATATTGACATATTTTTATCCGCTCGTATGGAACTATTCACTCTATTCTTATCACGATTCGATATATAAGTAATAGGCGATACGTGAACGTTCCATAGGTACACCGCACAACAACTTCCGCGCGAGGCGGAACAGGGCAGGGCCTTTACCTATAACATTAAGCTCGCTTTTACACTAGAGCGACAGGCTCTTCTGCAAACTCTAAGACGACTTTTTCTTGATCATCCAGTGTTGCAGTGACCTTGCCACCACTGGCTAGACGGCCGAACAATAATTCATCAGCCAGTGCGCGACGAATCGTATCTTGAATCAGTCGTGACATCGGACGCGCACCCATCTGCGGATCGAAGCCTTTGTCTGCCAAATGATCACGCAGCGCTTGCGAGAAACTGATCTCCACTTTCTTTTCAATCAACTGCTCCTCGAGCTGCATTAAGAATTTATCAACAACCCGCAGAATAATTTCCCGATCGAGCGAGCGGAATGAGATGATGGCATCAATCCGATTTCTGAATTCTGGCGTGAACATACGGCGAATCTCAACCATCTCATCACCCACTTGATGACTGTTGGTAAAGCCCATGGCGGCCTTAGATAGCTCGGCAGCACCCGCATTCGTAGTCATAATGATCACCACATTACGGAAGTCCGCCTTGCGACCATTGTTATCAGTGAGGGTGCCATGATCCATCACTTGCAACAAAATATTAAACACATCGGGATGGGCTTTTTCAATCTCATCGAGCAGCAACACCGAATACGGATTCTTAGTGACAGCCTCAGTCAACAGACCGCCTTGGTCAAATCCAACATAACCAGGAGGTGCGCCAATCAAACGCGATACCGCGTGGCGCTCCATATATTCCGACATATCAAAGCGCAATAACTCTACCCCCAAAACATAGGCGAGTTGCTTAGCGACCTCTGTCTTTCCCACACCGGTGGGTCCGCTAAACAAGAAACTACCAATGGGCTTGGTGGGACTGCCGAGGCCACTACGCGCCATTCGAATGGAGGCAGTCAGTGCCTCGATAGCTTTATCCTGACCGAACACCACAGCCTTCAAATCGCGATCCAAGTTACGCAAGGCATTACGATCATCCAAAGACACCGTCTGCGCTGGAATGCGTGCGATTTTCGCAATGATCGCTTCAATCTCATGCTTACCAATAATGCGCTTCTGCTTAGACTTTGGCAGAATTTTTTGCGCAGCACCCGCCTCATCAATCACATCAATCGCTTTATCTGGCAAGTGTCTATCATTGATAAAACGTGCCGATAACTCCGCCGCTGCACTCAAGGCTGCTGGTTGATATTTAACGCCGTGATGCTCTTCGAATCTGGATTTCAAGCCTTTCAAAATAGCCACCGTCTCTTCAATCGAAGGCTCGTTCACGTCAACCTTCTGGAAGCGGCGTGACAGCGCATGATCTTTTTCAAACACACCCCGGTACTCGTTATAGGTAGTCGCGCCTATACATTTTAATTGCCCGCCAGAGAGTGCTGGCTTCAATAAGTTCGATGCGTCTAAAGTGCCACCCGAAGCTGCACCTGCACCAATCAAGGTATGGATTTCATCAATAAACAAAATAGCGTGCGGGTTCTCAGATAATTGCTTGAGCACCGCTTTGAGGCGTTGTTCAAAATCACCCCGATATTTAGTTCCGGCCAACAATGCACCCATATCTAGAGAATATACAGTCGCTTGCTTGAGAATCTCCGGCACTGCGTTCTCGACAATTTGACGTGCCAAACCTTCAGCTATCGCCGTCTTACCAACACCCGCCTCGCCAACCAGCAAAGGATTATTTTTACGCCGGCGACATAGCGTTTGAATCACGCGCTCCAACTCGTGAGCGCGCCCAATCAAGGGATCAATCTTGCCGGCTTCAGCCATCGCATTAAGATTTAGCGTGTACGCCTCCAAGGCCCCGGTAGACTTGGTCTCAGCCTCAGTCTCCACACCCTCCCCCTCAGCTTTGTTTGGCTGTGGCGACTGCGGCACTTTACTAATACCATGCGCAATGTAATTCACTACATCTAAACGCGTGAGCCCCTTTTGGGTGAGAAAGAACACAGCGTGTGAATCTTTTTCGCCAAAGATCGCAACCAACACATTCGCGCCGGTGACTTCCTTTTTGCCTGAAGACTGCACATGTAATATCGCGCGTTGAATTACCCGCTGAAAACCTAAGGTAGGCTGGGTGTCTACGTCTTCGCCCTCTAGCACGGGGGTATGCTCAGCGACAAAATCAACAAGTTGTTTACGCAGATCATCCAGACTCACCGCACAGGCCCGCAACACATCTGCAGCCGAGGGGTTGTCCAGCAGGGCGAGCAATAAATGCTCAACTGTAATGAACTCATGGCGCTTATGCCGTGCATCCATAAATGCCATGTGTAAGCTGACTTCGAGTTCTTGAGCAATCATATTGAATCCTCTGTTTAATTCTCTTCCATTACACACTGTAACGGATGTTGGTGCTGCTTAGCATACGATTTCACCTGCTCTACTTTAGTGGTGGCAATGTCGCGTGAAAATACACCGCACACCCCCATACCCTCACTATGCACCTTTAACATCACTTGCGTCGCCTGTTCACGACTCAATAAAAAAAACCGTTGTAATACTAAAACTACAAAATCCATAGGCGTGTAGTCGTCATTGAGCAACATCACCTTGTACATGGGTGGCGGCTTCGTTTTCGAACGCTGTACCTCTATAACCGTATCAAAATGTTGCTTATTTGCCATACGTCCTGCTTCAGTTTGTAATCATTATCCGTTGCTACTGTGTTTCCAGACTCATTGACAAGAATTAAGCCATAAATCTGGCCGCTTGTGTTGCATTGCAACGTAAACCACTCAGGCTTTTGATTATATTTCTACAATGCCACATCCCAAGCGACTTAGTCTGCAACTATTTTCTACCAAAAGGGGAATTTTTCAAGCATTTCTTTACCCTTTGGTTAAAATATTGCCGAGGCAATGTATTTCTTTCGATCATAGATCCAAATTAACTAGATCGATGCCGATAACGCACGCACTCTTACGCTTGACATTCATTATCAAATACCCTAAAAATTACACAGGTGTTGGGGTTTAGCACTGAACAGAAGATCAAAAACAGTCGCTGTGGTGCGCCAAACTCGGACAATTTGCGGATTGCATCCGTTTTTTTATTAAGGTAGGGGAAATATGGCAACTGGTACAGTTAAATGGTTCAATGATTCTAAGGGTTTTGGTTTTATTACCCCAGATGATGGAAGCGAAGATTTGTTCGCGCACTTTTCTGCAATCCAAATGAATGGCTTCAAAACACTGAAAGAAGGTCAAAAAGTATCTTTTGAGGTCACTCAAGGCCCCAAAGGTAAGCAAGCCTCCAATATCCAAGCTGCCTAGCATTTCCTGCGCTAGCGCGCAGGGCAGCTCCGATTCGAGCCCGCGACGCCCAAGGTCAGCGGGCTTTTTTACCTGAATAATGCGATAATTCGCGCCTAGCCCTCCGCCTGTAATGGAGTGCGGGTCAGATCACGCATAGCCTATTTCGACGATGCATCCCGGTCTGATTAGCACTGCATTAATAACGGTTGGCGGATTTTTTGATCGATTTCTTTAGAACATATCCACCTTTGAACGGAGACTGAGAATCATGACTGGCAACCTCGACCTGCTCAAAATCGCGCAAGATGAACAGAGCGGCGATCTATTTAAAACTCTAGATGGCATCTACAGCCGCTCCAAAATTCAACCCACCGGTTTCTCTGATGCCATTATTTGGGAAGGCGGCAACGCCCATGGTGGCGTCAAGCCTGTGGCTCATGCCTTTACTGACATGTTTGCCTTAAACGGCACACTCATGGCACTCGATGTCTTGGGCTTACCGTTCTTAGGCGTACCGATGATGGCGCAGTTCCGACACGACACCAAACTAGTATCCCTCGAGTGGTTTGGTAAGCTCGACTACACCGCGCTCAAGTGGTCTACCGCTGGTGACTTCATGGTAAATGAGAACGGTAAAAAAGTCGTTGTCGCTGGAAAATCAGCGAATGCACCATTGCGCACTGCTGCTGGCGTCTACTGTAACGTGCGGCCATATGGCACGATTACCAGCATTCGTTTCATGCCAGGCTTGCCATACTCGCAAGACAAAAAGAAATTCATCATTGATCACAAAACAGGCAATATTCACTCTGAGATGAACACCCCAGGTGTGCGTATGGCTTATGCAGCACGTTTATTCCTGAAGATGGTTCACGAGACTGGCCAAATCGGTCGCGTTGCAACCAAACCAACCCAGGCACAAGAGGACGCAATCAACGCCGGTATTATGCGTTGGTTATTGAAAGACACTAAATTCAAACTCAAGCGCCAATACACTGTGGATGCTTACGAGGAGCATAAAGAAAATATTGATGCAATTGTGGCCTTGCTACCCAAAGACTTTAAAGCCGGCATGGAAAACTGGGGGGGTGATGTGTACGAGCATATCTCCGACACCAACTTTGGCTTGCTACTGCATGACATGATTCGCCAGCGTAAGGCAATTGTTTACGCCACCGACTTGGACGGCGATCGTCTCACCGATTTAATGGCTGATGCGCCTGACGTCTTACGCGACTGGGGTCAGCTAGTGCTCGACCAAGCCAAGGTTAAAGTTGACATGGGCCAGATGTGGAAAGACATGGGCTTCACCATGACTAACGGTAAAGATATGACCAGCATCATGTATCGCACCGAAGGCGCGCCTATTTACGAACAGACTCTAGGCTCTGCCGATGCCATGTTGTTGCGCTTACTCGATGGCGACGAAACCGTTGGCGGCGAGAAACAACCCTACGATCCACGTATCCACTTCGTGTTAATCAACGAGGCCTATAAAGCCGCTAACCCAGGCAATGCCGAATTGGCAAAATGGCTAGATGAACAATTGGCGATTTTCGACCAAGTCTACAGCGGCAAGCGGCCACGTTACCTCGATGGTTACGCCAAGCTCAAAGCTGCAATCAAACCTTGGGGTAGTCACTAAGCGCTTACGCACTCATTGCGCCCAGTGATCGCATCTCGACACTTCTCCACGCGCCACCACAACGCCCGCAGTAGCGGGCGTTGTGTTTTTTAAGTCACACACCATGCCTAGCCTAATTCTTCTCAATAAACCCTATGGCATGATCTGCCAGTTCAGCCCCTCGCCTCCCCACGCCACCCTCAGAGACGCGGTCTCCGCACGTGGTTTCTACCCAGCGGGGCGCCTAGATACCGACAGCGAAGGTCTGGTACTACTGACTGATGACGGCACGCTCCAGCACCAAATTACTGACCCTCGCCACCATTTACCCAAACGCTATTGGGTGCAGGTCGAAGGTGCACCCAGCAATACCGATCTCCACCCCTTGCGTAACGGCATTCGCATACGAGACTACTACACACGACCTGCAGAAGTACGCATTGCTGATGAGCCCAGCTGGTTGTGGCCACGCAATCCACCCATCCGCAGCCGCGCTGCGATTCCCACCACTTGGTTAGAACTCACATTACGCGAAGGCCGCAATCGCCAAATTCGTCACATGACCGCTGCGATTGGTTTTCCGACCTTACGCTTGATCCGTTATCAAATTGGCACTTGGAGTCTTGGACAACTATCCCCTGGTCAGTGGCATACGATTGACTTGCCCGGGAGCAATCCCCAGGCCGCACATGCCAAGTCGCCTGGGTTGCCCAAGTCACCCAAGCCACCCAAGTCTGGCAAGCCTGCACATTCGGTCAATACAATAGCCTCACCCCCGAAAAAACTGCGCAAAAACCATATTGAGATTTAATGGTCTTATTTCATTGATATTAATCTGCCTTCTCAATTCAATTAAAAAAATTACACAAAGCTGTCAACGCCCAAAGCGCGGGCGCCGTTACTGGCTTGACTGGACAGACTCAGTCAAAGTCTCCAAAACACAGTTATTCAATCTAACTACTTATTGAGGAACGCACATGAACAAATTTTTAGCTGCCTTATTAGCTGGTGTTTTTGCTACTGCAACTGTTGCTCCCGCTTTTGCTGCTGACGCCGCAAAAAAGGAAGAGAAGAAGACTGATGTCAAAGCCGAGAAAAAAGCAGACGTAAAAGCAGATGCGAAAGTTGAAAAGAAAGAAGACAAAAAGCATTAATCGATTAAGCGCTTGCACCCTCAAGCGCTCCTATAAAAGCAGGGCAAACGCCCTGCTTTTTTACATCGACAAACCCAAGCGCTTTAATCGCGATCGCTCAGCCGCCACACCACACCAATCTATAATTTGCTGTTTTAATGATTATTTTAATTGCTCTACCTAGAAGCGTTGTTATCCCATGCTGTGCGTAGCACGCAAGAGCGGTAAAATAGCGTTATGACCCATGCAGATAATCGTCCTTGGCTACCCCACGTTACCGTTGCAGCGGTAGTCGCCCAGAATGATCAATTTCTCTTAATTGAAGAGTCGACTGCACGCGGCTTGCGTCTGAATCAACCGGCAGGTCACTGGGAGCCCGGCGAGACTTTGATTGAAGCAGTGATTCGCGAAACTCTAGAAGAGTCCGCTTGGCATTTTGAACCCGACAGCTTAGTCGGCATCTATCGCCACCGCCCACCAACAAGTGATGTCACTTACTTACGCTTTGCGTTCACCGGGAAGCTGCTCAGTCATGTGCCCGAACAGGCACTTGATGTGGGCATTATTCGCACTTTATGGCAGTCAATAGATACTCTGCGCGCACACCCAGAACAACATCGCGGCCCCATGGTGCTACGCTGCGCCGAAGACTACCTAGCAGGTCAGCGCCACCCCTTATCTCTCATTCATGAGTTCGAATAAAAACTCAAATATTTTAGGAACTTAACTCATGAGCGTTAAAAAAACTGTGGTGATTGGACTGTCAGGCGGCGTGGATTCTGCAGTGGCTGCCATGCTCCTCAAAGAGCAAGGCCATGAGGTCATTGGCCTGTTCATGAAGAACTGGGAGGACGACGATAGCGAAGCACATTGCTCCACTCGTCAAGACCTCATCGACGCGGTGGCCGTGGCCGATCACCTCGGCATCGAAATCGAAGCCGTCAACTTTAGCGCCGAATATAAAGATCGAGTGTTCAAGCAGTTCTTGAGCGAATACGCGGCTGGACGCACACCTAATCCCGATGTATTGTGTAATTCAGAAATTAAATTTAAAGCATTTCTTGATCATGCACTCCAGCTAGGCGCCGACCATATTGCCACAGGTCACTATGCAAAAGTACGCGAAGTGGACGGTCGCTATCAGCTATTAAAAGCCGATGATGGTACGAAAGATCAAAGTTACTTTCTCTATCGCTTAAACCAACAACAACTGGCAAAAACTTGGTTCCCACTTGGTCAACTCTACAAACGCGAGGTGCGTGAAATAGCCACACAAGCAGGGCTACCTAATCACGACAAAAAGGACTCCACCGGTATTTGCTTTATTGGTGAGCGTCCATTTCGCGAATTTCTCAACCGCTACCTACCCGCCAATCCTGGACGTATTGTCGATGCCGATGGCCATGTCGTCGGTAAACATATGGGACTCACCTTCTACACCCTAGGACAGCGCCAAGGCTTAGGCATTGGTGGCACCCGGGGTGGCGATGGTGACGCTTGGTATGTGGCGGCCAAAGACATGGCGCGCAACGAACTGGTGGTCGTGCAAGGCCATAACCATCCGCGCCTGCTCTCTGATCAAATCAATGCCATTCAGCTCAATTGGATCAGCGGTGAGGCGCCACATTGTGCTTGGGTCTACAGCGCCAAATCGCGCTACCGCCAAGTCGATAGCGCCTGCGCACTGTCTGCGCTCAGCCCGGATCACTGTGTGGTGGAATTCTCGCAAGCCCAATGGGCGGCAACGCCCGGACAGTCGGTGGTACTTTATGAGAGCAATGTCTGTCTTGGCGGGGGTGTTATTGAAAGCACGCGCCCTGCTCAAGCGCCAGCAAGCGACCTGGCCTGCCCGCCACACACTGACGGCATTGCGCCTGACGAACTGTAAGCGCTGTTCCAACCAATCGACTCACTGCGGTTGAGCGTTGGTATCTCGGAACGAGGGCCGTAACGCAAGCTTGTCTGCTAGCCGCGCTAACTGTGGATAATCATTGCGCCAATCAGTCGCTGGCAGACGCAACGCTAAAAATCCCAAGCAGCAACCGGTTGCGATATCCGCCAAGTTAAAAAAGTCACCGGTACACCAAGGCTTATTCCCTAAGTCATCAGCCATTGTCTGTAGAGCACTATTTATTTTTTCATGTTGACGGCGCAGTAGCGATTCATCTTGATGGGCCGACTCACGCCGCAGCTCCATCAATACCGCCACTGCTGCATCAGTACAGCCATCCGCCAAAGCCTCCCACCGCCGCACTTGGGTGCGCGGGCGATTGTCATCGGGAATTAAACGGTGCCCGGGGCTAGCATTATCCAAATGCTCGACTATGACACGGGAGTCGTAAATCGCCGTCTCGTCATCAAGCACTAAAACAGGAATCTTACCCAATGGGTTAAAGGTCTTGACGTGCGAGCCTGGCGTATGAGGCGCCTCGATCACAAACTCACACTCCATGCGCTTCTCGATCAACGCTACCCGTACTTTTCGCGTATACGGACTTGTGAGTGTTCCAAACAGCTTCATCATGACCCAGAGTGCTCGATTCAACGTTAAACAACAATTTAAAAACAATGTCGCCAACGCAGATTGCTGATCAAACTGCTGATCATGGCACCTGCTATTAACGATCCGTGGATAACTACGCTAAAGTACACTAAACCAACTGAGCAAATGAACGCTAACCATTGGCGAAGATTAAGGGATTATTCTACCATTATCCTTGACGCTACGACCCAAATCCGATTACGCTTGCACGCATCTCATCTCTTTCTCGTCCGCTCACAAAGGATCCCCCCATGGAAGTCTTACCACAGCAATTTATTTTATTTACCCAACCTGGTTGAAGCAGCTGTCTACGGGCGAAAGAGTTTCTTTCGCGCAAAAGTATCGATTTTGTCGCTATTGACGTCTTAAACGATCCCCAAGGTCGGGAGCGCTTACTGACTTATGGGGTACGCAATGTTCCAGTGATTGCCAAAGGCGAGCAGTTTGTGTTTGGTCAAAACCTCGAAGACGTCGCCGAATTTGTTGGCCTCCAAGGTACTGGTCACAAACCACTGCCACCTGAAGTTTTGATCCAAAAATGGGTGATGGTATTGCGTGCCGCGCAACGCTTTATGCGGCAACTGCCAAACGAGGCTATTCTCGAGCGCGTCATTCCTAATCGTGATCGCTCTATCCGCTACATGTGCCACCACGTGTTCCGGATCGGTGAAGCGTTTTTAGAGTCTGTTGAAGGTCAAACCGAATATGCCGTACAGCTGGCCAATATACCGCCCGCAGAAGGCACGTATATGACTGGCGCCTCTATTGCCGAATATGGCGAAGGCATCATTGCACGCCTACAGCATTGGTGGGATCACCTCGAAGATAAAACTTGCCAACAGAGAATTAAAACCTTCTTTGGGATGCAGCCGATTTATATGCTCTACGAACGCTCGACTTGGCATAGCGCCCAACACGCCCGCCAGCTGACTGCAGTACTAGAGCGCCTAGGCATAGAGCCCGAGCAGCGCCTGACGGCTGAAGATTTGGCAGGCTTACCGCTGCCAGAGCGCTTGTGGGAGTAGTGTCGAAAACATCTTATTTTTCAGTTAGTTATATAACTACAAAGCAGTAACTTAGCAATGGCCACGGATCTCTGATTCATGGCCATTGGTTTATCTTTTTGATGTGTTTGATGTGTTTGATGTGTTTGATCTATTTGATCTATTTAATATATGCAATCCCTATAACCTATCTTATCTCAACAAATTGGTCTCGAGCCCCACAGCTCACCCGCAAGTCTCTACAATGCACACATCGCGACCACCACAGCCGCGCTCATAACAATACTGCACAACACTGCAGCCACAGCCGGAGCACCTTGAAGATGACCACTGCACTCATAGACATTGCCCGCGTTATTCGCAGCAAAAATGCCGGGCCGACGACTCTCACCCTAGACTTACTGTTTAATGACGCCGCCGGCTTTGACCTGGCGCGCCAATCTCCCGCACTCAGTGCAGCCAATATTGCGAGTTTGTATCGACTAGCGCCTAGCCAAGTCGAGATCATTAGCTACCCACCGGCGCAAGCGATCAAAATCGTGCTAGACCGTGCCATTGTGGCTGGCACGCCTGGCGACCGTGATGTCTACGGCGCACAGCAACACGGACCACTACTCAACCTCAGCCTTTAACACCAACAATAAATCTAATAATAATAATAACAATAACGCTAACAATCACCACAACACCCAGTCACAGGAGACGCAGATGACTGCACTCGACCAATTACGCGCTGAACTAGTAACCCCTCAAGGACGCAAACCACTACGCGCCCTAGCCGCTTCTGGCCAACTCGGTTACGGTGTGCCGGATGCCGCATTCCAAGCCGGGCTTGCTCAGCAACCGCACTTCATCGGTTGCGACATGGGATCTGTCGACCCTGGGCCTTTTTATTTAGGCAGTGGTGAGCTGGCAACCAGCATCGAAGTCACCCGTAGCGATTTGCGCAAAGTCCTCTGTGGTGCACGCGCCATTGGTGTGCCCTTAATCATTGGCACTGCCGGCACTGCTGGGGCCGCACCACACTTGGCGCAAACTCTAGCTATGGTGCGCGACATTGCCCAATCTGAAAACCTACACTTTCGTCTAGCCAGTATTAGTGCTGATATGCCACGCGACACCCTCAAAGCCGCAGTCACTGCCGGCCGCACTCGGGCACTGGGTGCAATTGCCCCACTGACCACCACCGACATCGATGAGGCAAGCCATATCGTCGGACAAATGGGCATCGAAGCCTTTCAGCGCGCGCTCGAAGCGGGTGCCGATGTGGTGATTGCTGGGCGCGCCTGCGATACCGCGGTATTTGCTGCGATACCAGCGGCATTAGGCTATCCCATTGGACCAGCAATGCACATGGCAAAAATTATTGAGTGCTGCTCGATTTGCACCATTCCCGGCGGTCGCGATGCCCTCTTAGGCACGCTAGACGATGAAGGTTTCACCATCGACAGCATGAACCCAATACGCCAAGCCACACCGATGTCGGTAGCTGCCCATAGCCTCTACGAACAAGGCGACCCCTACCGCGTCTATGAACCCGAAGGTACTTTGCACACCGATGGCGCGCAATACACCGCCATCGATGACCATCGCTGTCGGATCAGCGGCGCACGCTGGGAGCCTGCAACCCAATTTACTGTCAAAATTGAAGGGGCAACCCAAGTTGGTGAACGTGCTGTATTGCTAGCGGGTTGTGGCGACCCGCGAGCGATTGCCGCCATGCCCGAGATTCTCACCGCAGTCGAAGCGATTGTGCGTGAACTAGTCGCCGGATCAGTGAGTGCGCCGTTTCAGATTTATCCTAAAGTCTATGGCATTGATGGTGTTATCAATTGGCCAACCCCCGCACCCCAACAAAGTCGCGAAGCATTTGTGATGGTAGAAGTGATTGCTGCCACCCGTGCCGATGCAAAGTCAGTAGCCACCGTATTTAAGCAATACCTGTTGCATCACGGTTTTCCAGGACGTATCTCAACCGGTGGTAACTTAGCCTTCCCCTTCACCCCACCAGAAGTCATGGCGGGCACAGCCTATCGCTTTAGTGCCTATCATGTAGTGGAAGTCGATGCGCTCGCCCCCTTGTTCCCTATTCATATTGAAGACCTCTAAACGCACAATCTCAGGCTAACAACACCCACCCTACACAACACACCTACCTAAAACGACGCCCACCATGCCATCACGACAGCGCCCACCCACAATGCTATTCACCTTATTACTGAGTCTGCTCTGTCTGTGGTCTAACACAGGCGCTAGCCAATCTAATCACACCATAGTGCGCTACCCACAGCGCGTGGTGCGCTTTGTGGTGCCGTTCTCACCAGGCGCCTCTAATGATGTAATTGCCCGTCTGCTCGCCCAAAAACTCACCGAGCGATGGGGGCAACAAGTGGTGGTCGATAACCGTGCGGGCGCCGGTGGCATGCTTGGCGCCGAGATTGTGTCCAAAGCTCAAGCCGATGGATACACGCTACTGATGGCCAATCCGGGAGCCAATACCATTAACTATTCGCTGCGACCGCAAATGCCTTATCAAGCCAGCGATTTTGCGCCCGTTATGCTATTAGGCTGGTCGCCCATTTTATTAGTGACCGGCGTAAGTCACCCCGCGCGCAACCTCAAAGAACTCATCGCAATGGCTAGAGCGCGTCCCGGTCAATTTAGCGGTGGCTCCTCCGGTACCGGTGGTAGCAGTCATCTAGCACTGGAGTTATTTAAAATGCTGGCCGGCGTGGATATTTTGCACGTCCCCTACAAAGGTGCTGGCCCTGCGATTAGCGACCTAGTCGCCGGACAACTCAGCTTGATTTTCACCACCTCAGTCACCGCACAACCGATGATCAACAGTGGCAAATTAAAAGCACTAGCGGTCGCGGGTAATCAACGACTCGCAATTTATCCCGACATACCTACCAGCACAGAACAAGGACTACCCGGATTTGAGGTGCCTATTTGGTTTGGTCTCGTGGTGCCAGCACAAACGCCACGCCCGATTATTGAAAAATTAAATCACGACCTACAAAGCACATTAAATTTAACTGAAATTAAAGATCGTTTTTTTGCGCTCGGTCTAGAACCACAAGGGGGCCCTGCCGAGCGTTTTGGTCGATTATTAGAAGAAGATACCGCACGTTGGCGTAGAGTGATTAAATCCGCCAACATTAAACTCGATTAATGACGCTAGCACTTGATCATAACAAAGCACTAGATCTGACCAACGACTACGTCTTACCCTCTACAAGTTCTTAATCTTAATCAACTCTAACTCATTAATAATTAATAATTAATGATTATTAACTACTGATTAGTGATTACTATTTTTAAACAATCCAAGGCTTACCACCAAACCCTACTCATCCGTATTATTTACTATCCCCCAACAGTACGCACTGAAGTAACAGTCGTGACTTGCACCTGACCATTGGCTTCAACAAACCAACGCTCACTCTGACATTCCCGACCAGCCAGTCGATCGCTCACCCAATCAGCCACCAAAATCCCTGGCGAGGGACCCAAGTGAGTGGCCGGCACATTGCCCACTGAATGGCGACAATCTTGATACACCACTAAATGCTTAGGTCCAGGCAGGGTGTTAAACATCTGCTCGGTATACGTCAGGGGACATAACTCATCGGCCTCACCAGCCACGCACAAATAAGGCGCATTGATGCGCTCGGCATGGCCTTGCCACGTTAAGGTTTGACGAAAACCATCAAAAGCGGCTTCATCCACAAACCCCGCCATATACATAAAACGTTGCTTAAACGTTGGTGAGGCCTCTTCAAAAATGGTATGGCAGCCCGGCTCTAAGCAAGTTGCAGTCACTGCGCAAGCACGAAAGCGCGGCTCATGGGCACATGCAATCGTAGCGAATAAAGAACCAAAGCTCTGGCCCGCAATCGCTATTCGCTGCGGATCAATTTCAGGTCTAGCGACTAACCAATCCATGATGGCCGTGCCCGCCGCTATCCAATTGGGCGCGCTCACCGGAATCCCTAATATCGCACTTTCGTACTGACCCGGCCCCTCAATACTGAGCACTGCAATGCCGCGACTTAACCACCGATCACCAAACAATGCGACACTGGCCTCTTTAAAACTATCCATGCCCGGAATCACCACCACCACAGGCATCTGCCCGCCCTGATAGCCTGGCGGTAAATGCAACCATCCGGGTAGCGCACGCCCCTGAAACGGAATCCATGCCGCTTCTACTCGATGATCGGCAAGCGCTGCATACTCGGTATAGCAATCACGCTTGCGTTGATTCAATGCTAAATTCTGCGTGTTATTTTCATCAAACGACCATTGTGCTGCAGCGTATTGCACTGCTGCAATAAAAAAATTCTGGCTGGCAGTCACGCGATGGCCTTGCGCTAATGCGGCGCGCGCCTTAGTCTCGCGCCGCCGTGCAGCGGTTGCAAATGCCGGCGAGATATCCGCAAATTTTTTAACACGATCGCGAATCCCAGCAAAATCAGCATTCGCTTCAGCACCACAAGGCGCGTTGTAATTAATGCTGCGTGGTTGATCCCAATCAATGCCAACCGAACGAATCACGTTGTCAACTAACCAACGCTGCTCACGCCAGCGACGTGTGCTCGGGCCCGTGTGTCCTGTCGAATCTTGCAAACGCTTGTCCATCGGTATCACTCCTGAGTATTTATGGATTGATCATGCGTATGATCAACCCTTATTGCCATTGCGCATCTGCTATGTTGCTGCTCACTGCTCACACTCACGGCAAACCCTTCACTCTAATTCGCGCTATTTAGCTGCATCGCCCTCCCAAGACCATACGCATCTAGCGTGATATGGACTTGGTGCCCATGCATTAACAGTCGCCACTACAAGCACTACATTATCATGCGCTATTGTAGCGATTCTAGCGGCTGTATTTTTACAGAATCAACTTGCGTAAATCCATGCGAGAATAAGCGCCTGTGAAATGTCGCTTATAACCACCCTACAATGCAAGCCATCTGCAATGGTCCACATTCAACGTTCGGAGATTACCTCTATGCAAGCCACCACCATGACCGCTATCGAAATCACACAAGCCGGCGGCCCCGAAGTGCTGCAAGTCTGCACCCGCCCTGTGCCACAACCCGGTCCCGGTCAGGTCTTAATCAAAGTGGCTTACGCTGGTATTAACCGCCACGACTGCGGTCAGCGCAAGCGCGGCTTTGGCCCCAAAGGTGCAACTGACATTCCTGGCCTAGAAGTCTCGGGCACTGTAGTTGCCACAGGGGCTGGCGTCACGCGTTGGCAGCCCGGTGTCAGCGTCTGCGCCTTAGTCAACGGTGGCGGCTATGCTGAATACTGTTTAGCACTCGATATTGTCACCCTTCCCATCCCCGCTCGCTTTGATCTGCAATTGGCCGCAGCCTTGCCAGAGGCCTTGTTTACCGCTTGGCTCAATGTCTTTATGTTGGGTCGACTGCAACACGGAGAATGCTTGCTAGTGCATGGCGGCTCTAGTGGTGTAGGCTCAATTGCTATTCAACTCGCCCACCTCCACGGCGCGCGCGTCATTACCACTGTGGGCAATGCCACTAAAGCCGCTTATTGCCAAGGCCTGGGTGCCGAAGTCATCTTGTATCGCGAGCAAGATTTTGTCGCTGAAGTGGCACAACTGACCAAAGGCCGTGGTGTAGACGTGATTCTGGATATGGCGGGTGCCGAATACGCCAGACGTAACCTCGAAGCCTTAGCCATGGACGGTCGCATCCTCCATCTAAGCTCTGGCGATGGCGAATACAGCGTGCCGTTAAGTGCCATTATGGGTAAACGCGCAGTCGTCTCTGGCTCCCAATTACGCGTATCAGCCAATTCAGTCAAAGCTGAAATTGTGCGCCAAACACTAGATCAAGTCTGGGAGCATCTGGGCACCAAAGTTACCCCAGTCATCGATTCCATCTTGCCGCTCGCCCAAGCAAACGCAGCACATGCACGCATGGAGAGCAGTGCGCATATCGGCAAAATTCTGTTGACCGTCGCTGGCGCCTAAAGAGCAAACCCTGCTGCAGACCATGCAATCATAAAAAACCAAAAAAAAAGCCACAAAAAAAGTAACTAATTGAATTTATTCATAAATTTTAAAATCTCACAACCCACTTCAACATTAGTATTGCTGAAGTGGGTGAAATTTAATGCCCTTTAGAACACCGAGGAGCAGTTATTTAGATGCATTACCGGCCACGTCAGACGCCCTAATTAGCGCATAAAAATGAACAGACCATCTGGCACTAGACCACGTTTTCTGGTTCAGCCCTCGCTACCGCGTCCACATTAACCGACACCCAGAACTAAAAGTCTGTAGGTCGGTTTATAATCATTGGCATTATTTTTATCAAAATGCTGCTAAGCACTAGAGTACGCAATCATTACAGCAATAAATCAATGAAACACTCACGGAGATATCGATAAGCTCTTTTAATAGACTCTTTTAATAAGCTCCCATAAATAAGCCCCTTCACAAAAACCTTAACCAGATACCTTACCTACTGATATCCATTCATTTTGGTCACGCATGCCTTCTAGCCTACACCTAAGCTCTGGTATTCTCCAGTGAGCACTTCGCAAACCGCGCGTCGCGCGTTACCCTCACTAGACCGTCTACTCAAGCATCCTGCAGTCGCATCGTTATGCGAGTGCTATGGCCGCAGTAACCTCACCACCACCTTACGCCAAATCTTGGCCGATGAACGTGGACGACTCGCCCAAGAAACCGCCCACATTACGCCCTTCGATGAAGACGCCTGTATCAACGCGTGTGCAAGTCGTCTCGCCCGCGCCACAGCACCTTCGCTCAAGCCAGTATTTAACTTAACCGGCACGGTCTTACACACCAATCTGGGTCGCGCAGTGATGCCCCGCGTAGCGGCTGAAGCGGTCATGGCGGCAATGACGCAAGCCGTCAACCTCGAGTTCGATCTGGACACCGGTCGCCGCGGCGAACGCGACAGTCATATCGAAGGCTGGCTGCAACAACTCACGGGCGGCGAAAAAGCGGTAGTGGTAAATAACAACGCAGCAGCGGTCTATCTGGTATTAAACACCATCGGCCTGCGCCGTGAAGTCTTGGTCTCGCGCGGGGAGTTAATTGAAATTGGCGGCTCTTTCCGTATCCCTGACATCATGGCACGCGCCGGCGTCAAACTCATCGAAGTTGGCACCACTAATCGCACCCACCTCAAAGATTTTGCCGATGCCCTAGGGCCACGCACTGCAGGCATTATGAAAGTGCACACCAGCAACTACGTAGTGCAAGGGTTTACCGCAACCGTACCAGAGACCGCGCTGGCGGCACTTGCACACGAACATCAAATCCCCTTTATCGTCGACTTAGGTGCAGGCTCACTCATCAACCTTGAGCAATACGGTCTGCCGCACGAACCCACACCGCGCGAGACCCTAGCCCAAGGTGCAGATATCGTCACGTTTAGTGGTGACAAACTCATGGGTGGCCCGCAATCGGGATTAATTGTGGGCCGTAAGGACTTGCTAACGCGCATCGCTAAAAACCCGATGAAGCGAGCGCTACGCTTAGACAAGCTGACACTCACGGCCTTAGATGCTGTACTTCGCCTATATCTGCACCCTGAACGCTTGCATCTAGAATTGCCCGCATTACAGTTGCTCACCCGCCCCGCTGCTGAGATTGCCGTAGTCGCCGATCACCTTCATACCGCGCTACGCGATGCACTAGGCCCACAATGGCCGGTCACCCGCACCGATTGCAGTAGTCAAATCGGTAGTGGTGCATTACCGGTTGACTCCCTACCCAGTGCTGGCGTGGCCATTAGCGCACTTAAAAAAACCACGGATATTGGCGTGCTGGCCGCAGCATTTCGCGCGCTACCCATACCGGTGATTGGTCATATCAAAGATCGTGCACTGGTGTTTGATTGCCGCTGCCTCAACGACGCAGATCGCTTTATTGCGCAACTCGCACAACTACAAGTCCCCACATCATGATCATCGCCACTGCAGGCCATATCGATCATGGCAAAACGCTACTCGTCAAAACCTTAACTGGTACTGATACCGATAGACTGCCCGAGGAAAAAGCCCGTGGCATTTCAATCGATTTAGGGTTTGCCTACTTACCCCTAGCCGATGGCGGGCTGATCGGTTTTGTAGACGTCCCTGGCCACGAACGCTTCATACGTAACATGTTAGCGGGAGTTTCTGGCATCGATTTTGCACTACTCATTGTGGCTGCAGATGACGGTGTGATGCCGCAAACCATAGAGCACCTACAGATTCTTGATTTATTACAAATCAACCACGGCGCGATCGCCATTACAAAAGCAGACCGCGCTGATGCCGAACAAATTGAATTCGTCAGCACTGAAGTGCGCGAATTGCTCGCTAATACGCAACTCGCGAATGCGCCTATATTTCCAGTCTCGGCAATGACTGGTGTTGGTATGCCCGCACTACTCGAGCATCTTAAACACAACGCGCACACCTTGCATCGTCGCAATAACGTCGGCCAACATTTGCGCTACGCGATTGATCGCGCTTTTAGTGTAGCCGGCAGTGGCACTGTAGTCACTGGCACCGTGTTCAATGGCACGGTTCAAGTCGGCGACAAACTCATTTTGTCGCCTGCAGGTCATGAAGTACGCGTACGCGGCATTCAAATTCATAGCCGTGCTAGTGATCAAGCACGTGCCGGTGAGCGCTGCGCTTTGAACCTGACCGGCGCTGACGTCGATTCAGTACGACGTGGCGATTGGGTCTTGGCCGCACCAATTCATCACGCCACACAACGACTCGATATTCAACTCAATGTGCTAGCTGGAGAGAGTCGCGCACTCAAACACTGGACCCCTGTGCATCTACACCTGGCCACTGCTGCAGTCACTGCCCGCGTATCCATGCGCCGTGGAGAGTCGATCGCACCAGGGCAAGAGGGTCGCGCACAACTAATTCTCGATGAGCCGATAGCAGCACTGCATGGCGACCGCTTTATTTTGCGCGACCAATCGGCAATTCGCACACTGGGTGGTGGCGTCATTATCGACCCCATGCCGCCAGCGATTCGTCGTAGTAGAACTCGGGATGCAGAGCTCGAAGCGCTCGCCGCACCCGATTTTGAGACCGTACTCGAGCGCCGCGCCAGCCTAAGCCAGCACCCACTCGATATCGCACATCTTGAGACAATCTTCAATATATTGCCTGATGTAGCACTACCCAAATACGTAACTGCAGGGTTTTTTTTATTAGGTAAAGATCGGCGCTGGGCATTGCACCGCGACCGACTCAACGCAGTCAAATCTACCATCCTCACCAATATCCAAACCTTTCATCGCAACCAACCCCAAGCAGCCGGTCTCGAGCTTGAAGTGCTACGCACCCAAGTGGCCAGCGAGCTGGATCCTGATGCTTTTGGTCATGTGCTGCGACTGGTTATTGAAGACGGCACACTTGAGTTATCTAGCGGTTTAGTTCGACGTGCAGGCCATAACACCACGGCCAACAGTGCTGATGAACGACTCTGGCAGCAGCTAGTCCCCATTCTCAATAGCGCTCAATTTAATGCCCCACCACTGCGCGATCTCGCGCCCCTTTTAAAACAAAAAGATGCGATCGTGAAAGACTTTGTCTATCGTCAAATGAAAGTGGGTAATTTATATCGAGTGGGTGCTGAGCGCTTTTATCTCAAAGCCACCATGGCGACACTTGCCGCTGTAGCGCAAGCCACTGCTCAAGCCCAAGCCAACAGTTTATTCTCTGCGGCACAATTCCGTGATGCCACCGGCTTAGGTCGTACCCTAGCGATTGAGATTCTCGAGGCCCTGGATAGTATTACGGTGACTCAACGCATTGGTGACGCCCGTAAAATACGTAAAGATTTTGTACCTCTACTGGGTGCAGCTACTGCACCGCCACCGCCTGCGCGACCTCCCAACGCCGCTGGAGCGGTGACGGCTAAAGCTACAACGCAGAAGCCACGCCCGCCTTTTCGCAACTCTCGTTATTGAAAGAAAAATTATGTCTACATTTGATGTGATCGTTATTGGTGAAGGTGTGGCTGGTCTGACTGCGGCCGGTCAGCTAGCAGCAGCTGGGCTACAAGTAGCCACCTTCGAACAACAAATCTTTGGTGGTTTAGTGCTCAATGTCAACGAACTTGACCCTGCACCTGCTGGCGGCGAGGCCGGTGGCGCAGCATTCGCCGCAGAACTCATTCAAAGCAATGGCGACGCTGGAGTCACCAGCATACAAGAGCCCGTGACTGCAGTAGCCACTAACGCCAGTGGCTTTCAAGTAACTACCGACAGCGGCAACTACCAAGCACGCCAAGTCATCGTTGCGAGTGGTGCACGATTAAAAAATCTCAATGTCGCCGGAGAGAGCGAATTCGAGGGACGCGGTGTATCCAAATGTGCCGACTGTGACGGCCCGATGTTTCAAAATGAAAGCGTGGTGGTGGTTGGTGGCGGTGACTCCGCATTGCAAGAAGCCCAAGTACTCACGCAATATTGCGGCAAAGTGCACTTAGTACACCGAGGCAACGCCTTTAGTGCTAAAGCTCACTTCATTGAGCACATCACCCATAACGATAAAATTGAAGTGCATTTTGGCACTACTGTTGAAGCCATCCTAGGCGGACAAATGGTCGAGCGCGTCAGCCTTAACACCGCGAGTGGCACTACGGAACTCGCTTGCGCTGGAGTGTTTGCTTATATTGGCCTAGAGCCCAATCAAGATTTTTTAGATGCGGCTATCGCACGCGATGCCAATGGTTTTATCACTACCCAAGACAATCTCGAAACTTCATGCCCAGGCCTGTGGGCCATAGGTGCAGTCCGTAGCGGCTGTGGCGGCACTCTAGCCGACGCAATGACCGAAGCGCAACAGGTTGCCACCACACTCAAACAACGCTTGCAATAAGACACCGTAGCACGTCACAACAAGCAGTAACAATTGACACTGCATCAGTCACCACTACATCAACGCCCGAGTTGGATTGTAGTAAATGTTACGATTCAGTTAAGGGGTCCGGAGTGGTTAGCGTAGGCCAGGTATTTAATGCTTGCCACTCCCGTCTTGTCATTTTTCGCAAGCGCGCAATATTGCGCAAATATATTTGTGCTGGATCGGGGTAGCCTGCGATCGCTTGCTCGATGCTGTCTTCGCGCAATAGGTGCAGCATTGGAAATGGTGAGCGATTCGTATAGTGCGCCATATCATCCGGGTCATGCTCAGCAAACTCATACTGCGGATGAAAACTCGCGACTTGTATCACACCCACACAATCCAATTCCTCTAGCAATTGATCGACTTGCTGCAAAAAAGCGTTATAGCTCAAAAATTCAGTCAATGCTTGCGGATGAATCAATAGCGTAGTTTCAATATCCTGCGGATCTGCCGCAACCAAAGCAGCGATCGCTAATTGCAAGTCATGTAACAACGCTGCGCTTGATTGCGCAGCGCTCACCACATAATGCACACGTGCAGACTCCTCGACCCGTCGAGCAAACGGACACAATTGCAAGCCAATCACCACATCACGCAACCAGTGTTCGGTTTGCGCAATCACCTGTTGCACCCTTGGTCCTGCTGAAAAATTCAATTCATCACCCATCGACCAGCACCTCTGCCTTAAAACCACCGATATACTTCCGCATAAACTTCCAGACTCATCACTATATACAAACCCACCACATACAAACCAGATGCCCGAAAAGGGATGCCAGACAGCACACCATCATCATTTTAATCGCACTCACCCAAGCCCTGTGATCTAATCGACGATTTACACCCCCGTATACAGAAACTCTATGGCACTGAACGCAACCATTTTTAAAGTAGGGCTCACCATTACCGACATGGATCGCGCTTACTACGCCACACATCCACTCGTCTTAGCCAGACACCCCTCTGAAACCGATGAGCGCATGATGGTCAGACTTGTGGCTTTTGCCCGCCACGCCCAAGACAATTTAAGTTTTGGTCGCGGCCTCTCGGCTGAGGATGAAGCAGATATTGTGCTAACTGATTTAACCGGCGCGATTAGTCTATGGATAGAAATCGGCCTCCCAGACGAAAAAACCGTACGCCGTGCCTGCGGTAAGGCTGACCAAGTCTATGTGTACGCCTACGGGGGACACACCGCCGAACGCTGGTGGCAACAGTCAGCAAGTGCACTGGCTAAACCGAGCAACCTCAGCGTGATCGCACTACCGGCTCAAAGCACACGCGAACTGGCCGCCCTCGCCCAGCGCAATATGCAAATTCAATGTACCATCCAAGATGGCACGATCTGGTTCACCGATGGCCACCAAACTGTTGAGATTACCCCTGCAATCCTACAAACGGCCCGCAAATATTAAGTCAAACTACCCACTCGACAACACTGTGTTAAGGGTAGAGGCGGTAGCGCACAAATACCTCTCACTATTTGGAAATAGATTGTTTTATCGGGCTTGCGCCGATTACAATGGCAACGCTTGTCAACCGTAGACGCTGTAGCAGTCCATGGAAGGGAATCGCTCCCGGTGGGGCGGCCGGACTTCAAACCCGGTAGGGGCCGCGAGCGGTCCTATGTGGGTTCGACTCCCACTCTCTTCCGCCAATCGTCGCATCACCAACATGCTCTAAATTCAAGCCATGTTGCTGACTCTAGCCCATATCACGAGCCGGTTTACACTACAATTAAAATAACTATTTTAAAAACAATTATTTCACCCCTTACTGCTTGACCCAAGGACTGATGAACTATTGGACTCATGAACTATTTGACTCATTCGCTTTGACTCATTAACCGAACAACCCAAGATCGCGAGGATACGCAATGTCACTAGCATTAGAATTAGCTCATAAAATCAAACAGTTAACCTATAAGTCACTACCCGCTGCCGCAGTGCAATGCGCCAAGGCCGGATTGCTCGACACCATTGGCGTGACCCTAGCTGGTGCCTCAGAAGATGCGACGCGTATTCTTCTCGGTGTGACCTCTGGTAGCGGTAGCGCTCAGGTCATGGGTCATAACCGTCGCGTGAGCGCACTTGATGCCGCAATGATTAATGGCACCGCCTCACACGCACTGGATTTTGATGATTGCAGTACCACCATGAATGGTCATCCTTCGGCACCCATCTTGTCTGCCATGTTCGCGCTCAGTGATGAAATTGGGGTTAGTGGTGAGGCCTTCATCGCCGCCTATGTGGCTGGCTTTGAAACAGCCTGTAAAATTTCTTTAGGCGTCAACCTCTATCAATACACCTTAGGCTGGCATCCCACCGGCACCTTAGGTGTATTCGGTAGCGCCGCTGCTTGCGCACACTTGCTCCAACTATCCCCCGAAAAAACCGCAACCGCACTATCGATTGCGGCCTCCTTCTCTAGCGGTATTAAATCTAACTTTGGCTCAATGACCAAGCCCTTGCATGTGGGTCATTCAGCGCGCAACGGATTATTTGCTGCGCTGATCGCGCGCGATGGCTTTACTGCAGGAGCAACCGCCTTTGAGCACAAGCAAGGCTACTTCGAAGTATTCAATGGCACAGGTAACTATCACGCCGATAAAATTTTAGCGACTTGGGCTGAGCCACTTGACATCCTCTATCCAGGCATTGCCTTTAAACAATATCCATGTTGCGCCAGCACGCACCCAGCGATTGACTGCATGCTTGATCTGGTGAAGCAACACCAACTCAAACCCGAGCAAGTAGCGCGCATTGACTCATGGACACATAAGCGCAGACTCGAACACACCAATCGCGCCAATCCACAATCAGCACTCGATGCAAAATTCAGTGTGCAATATGTGCTTGCACGTGCACTGATCAACCATGCGGTTAAAGTCGATCAGTTCGAAGGCATTGAGTGGCAAGATCCAGCCACCCGCGCGCTCATGACCAAAATTCATGTGGATACTTATACAACAGCACAGTTCCCGGTTGACAATCACTTTGGTGCAGAAGTCAAAGTCACCCTCACCGATGGGCGCGTTATCAGCACCAAGGTAGATCAAACGCTAGGCCGCGCTGCCGGCCAACCACTACCCGATGCCCAACTCAAAACCAAATTTGAGCTTTGTGCAGAACGTGTGTTTGACGCTGCAGCTTCAGCCCGTTTATATGCGCAGATACACCAGTTTGAACAGTTAAAAGATGTGCGTAGCGTCACCGCACTGACTGCAAGCACACCACAAGCGCATGCGGTAGCGGCATAAGGTAACCCCTGCTGAGGGGTATATTCCCTCTCTTTTATACCCTTTCTTTTATCTCCCCTCTTTTTTCTCTTAACCCCCGTGAGTAGATGATGAGCGAATTTGAGTTTGCAGTCACCCGCGATGCCGGCGTTGCCCGTATCGACTTGAATCGCCCCGACCAAGGCAATACATTAACACGCGCAATGATGGTGCAATTGGCTGCCACGTTGCGTCTGCTCGGTAACGATTCGACAATCAATGTCGTAGCCTTGGAGGGTCGTGGTGCCGCATTTTGTCGTGGTCGTGATGGCACCGGTGAGTCGCGAACCGGCATGACGCCTTATGAGATTCGCGTCAACATGATGGGAGCAGTGCTCGACGTCTATCAAGCAATTGCTGATGTGCCAGTACCCGTAGTAGCACTGGTACACGCTGATGCGCTAGGCTTTGGCGCAGCGACTGCAGTTGGTTGCGATATCACTCTCACGTCTAGCAACGCCCGCTTTGCCTTTCCTGAAATTGAGCACGACATCCCGCCCACCATGGCGATGTGTGCGGCACAAGGCAAGATTCAAGCAAAAGCACTGACCTACTTAATCTACTCCGCTGAGTCGATCAGCGCCCAAGAAGCCGTGACCTTAGGACTTGCCAGCAAAGTCATTGCCGAAGAACATTTTGCAGTGGAAGCTCGCGCGTTTCTCACCACCTTGGCTAGTCGCCCACGCTTAGTGCTAGAAACTATCAAACGCTATCAGGCAAAGGCTGCACACTTAAGCCCCGAAATGGCTTCTGAATATGCCGGCACCCTACTCGCACTGGTACGGACATAACCCAAAACACTCGCCACTCACAAACACTACTCATACAGACTACCCCCTGTACCGGGCAATTTGATCGATTAAATTTGTTTTTCAGTCTCGTGAAGACCTACTGCCAACAATAGGCCGAAAGAAGTTACTCGCTTTATCAAGACAGATGTGCATAGAATGACTATAACTATGATTAATAGCGCTCATATAGACACTCTTGGAGATCCGTACACAGGAAGCAGTTCTCCACATCAGATTTGCTTTCGCGCTCAATTGGCGACCCCAAGCCATTGCCACCTATTGCGTCGCTGAAACCACCCGCAGCCCCAGGCTACACTGCACTTCACCACGCCTATTTAACACCGCCACAAGCAACAATTCACCTCGAAATAATTGCGTCTTAACTGTCCTAGACATTGAGAAAATTATGACGCTTAACTTATGGTTTTAAGAATGGCATTTACAAAATAAGCCATTTAGCGAATTTTAATATATCTTTGATGATTCTAGAATAATGATACTAAAAACTATGCATTAATTTATTAATAATATAATAATTATTTCGTAGATTTTAGCCGAGTAACTTAACCAACCAAATTACTCAACCAAAAATGTCTTAGACAACACTTGAATTTGAAAAGATCCTCTCGCGTTCCAAACGTTTTGACAGATTCAATCAGCGCTATCACTTGGCTCCACGAAATTTAAACACCGCTAGTCCTGCACCCGCATTAACTGCAACAAAAAGCTTGGATGCTTTACCTTTAATTGAAAAGTCTCGATATGAAAACTGCAACTGTACTACTTAGCACCTTAATTGAATCACTGACTCCACGCGAACGCGAGGTTTGTGCATTGATGATTAGAGGCTTTTCAAACAAAGAAATTGCATCACTGAGCAATACGGCGGCATCTACCGTCAAGTTACACCGCAGTCGAATTCTGAAAAAAATGGACGTAGTCTCTTTATCAGGGCTCATGCAGTTATTTGAAGACACTCCAGAAGGCCGCACTCTACTGTTAAAAAGGTAATGTGGCATTGAGTGTGATGACCACAACGCCACACTCAATAAATAATTACCGAACTACGAATGAACCATCCCTGAACCGTTCGCTCAATAAAAAAGCCGCTCAGCACTCATAAAAAAATGAATGTTTTATCAATTCGTTTATGATTTCTAAAACATCAATCAACTTTAATATTGGTGGTTTTTGCGAGCTTAGCCCAACGCTCTAAGTCCGCTTTGAGGTAGGCTGCAAACTCTTCTGGCTTACTGCCCACAGGTTGCGCACCGCGTGCAATCAATTTTTCAGCAACTGCTTTATCAGCCAAGGTTTTTACCACCACCTCATTGAGCTTGGCCACGATTGGGGCGGGTGTTTTCGCAGCGGTCAGAATGCCATACCAGTTGATAGCTTCCACCATTGGCAAGCCTTGCTCACGCAGAGTCCCCACGTCAGGCAACAATGGCGAACGCTCAGGCGCAGTGACCCCGAGAGCGCGTAATTTTTTTGCTTGAATATGCGGCAACAATACTGGCAGGTCAGCAAACATGCCTTGCGAATGACCCGCAATCAAATCAGACACTGCAGGTGCCGCTCCCTTGTACGGAATATGCAAGGTTTTAATCTTGGCTCCAGTCATCAATAACTCTAGCGCTAAATGCGGTAATCCACCCGTGCCGGTTGACGCCATATTTAATTGACCTGGATGAGCAGTGGCCAAGGCCACCAGTTCTTTCAAGGTCTTCACAGGTAAGGACGGATGCACAACCAAAACTTCTGGGGTAGTGCTGACCAAGGCGATTGCACTAAAATCACGCAAGGTCTCAAACGGCATTTTTGGATAAATCGCAGGACTAATCGCCACTGCACCGGGGCTTGCTAAGACCATGGTATAGCCATCGGGAGCAGACTTTGCGACCGAGTCCGAACCAATAATGCCGTTCGCACCGGCACGGTTATCAACCAACACTTGTTGCCCAATCAGCTCTGACATTTTCGGAGCAATCATGCGCCCCACAATATCAATCGGACCACCTGCTGGAAAAGCCACCACCAAGCGCAAAGGTCGTGTCGGAAAATTTTGAGCATGTGCCACACTCCCTACCCCACAGCTCAAGGCTATCATCATCCATACTGCACCTTGGATCGATTTCAACATAACAGCTCCCCTTTTTGATTATTTGTTGTTGTAGACTGTCCAGCATCATACCGCAGGCTACGAGCCGCTGACCACCTCAAGCAGGGCTGGTCATCGGGTTGCCGCAACGGCATACTTGCGAACACTTTAACCCCACACGGGGGATTTGGTAAACTCCGACGGTCACAGCAATATTCAATACTCAATTTACCGCTACACTCACTGCTAAATTCGCCGCTATAGTTAACTCTATATCCACCTCAACATCTACCCCTATAGCGACCTAAAACCATCTAAGCACAATACTACCCAAGCCATCTAAAATTACTAATAAATCAGAATCTTAAGCACTATTGCCGAAACCATCTATTTGCTCACATCGCTAATCGCGTCCAAAGGAATACCTTGTCCACAGATCAACCGCCGTTAATTGCCCATGCTACTCGTGACCTTGCCCAATTTGGCGCGGCACTGCATTTCGAGCAAATCCCCCAAGCCGTCGTTGAACGAATCAAGCTCAGTCTCTTGGATAGCCTGGGTTGTTGCTTATATGGCGCTAGCCTGCCATGGACCCGCAAAGTGGCGCAGCTGGCGCAAGCCGAAGGCGCGCAACCAGTTGCCAGTCTCATTGGCTTGGGCACCAAAACTTCACCCGCACTCGCTGCCTTAGTCAATGGCACTTCTGGCCACGCTTTTGAGCTTGACGACATCCACAAAGAATCCATTATTCACGCCGGCTCCATCGCCACCCCAGTCGCTTTAGCCCTCGCCCAAGCCCGCCCCAGCCATCAGCCAATCAGCGGCAAAGCGCTCTTAACGGCCATGGTTGCTGGCTACGAAATTGGTCATCGTGTCGGCAATGCCGCCACCATGTCACTCTTTTTTAGAGGGTTCCACCCGCAAGGCACTTCCGGCACCTTTGTCGCCGCTGCCACTGCCGCGCATGCGCTGCAATTAACCCCTCTACAGTTTCAACATGCGCTGGGTATGGCCGGCTCGCAGGCCGGCGGTTTGATGGCAGCGCAAGAAGGCGCCATGGTCAAGCGCTTTCATAGCGGCCGCGCTGCTCAAAGCGGCCTCTATGCAGCACAACTGGCAGCGCAAGACTTCACAGGCATTCTAGACGCCCTTGAAGCACCCTATGGCGGCTACCTCTCGACCTATGGGGATCCACCTAATCCGCAGCGCCTCACCGCTGGGCTGGGCGAGACCTGGGAGACCCTCAATGTCGGCTACAAACCGCATGCTAGTGTCACCAGTATCCATAGTGCACTCGATGCCCTTGCCGAACTCATGCAAACCCACCATCTCACCGCGCGAGACCTCACTCATATTGAAATTGGGCTCTCTCCAATGACTCATGTGCATTGCGCATGGCCTTATAAAGCCCAGGGCGTGACCGCCGCCCAAATGAATTTGTATTACGGTATGGCAGTGATTGCCATCGACGGCGTCGCCTTTACCGAACAGTTCCGCGAGTCGCGCCTTCGCGACCCGATGGTGCTGGACCTGATTTCCCGCATGAGCGCACATGTCGACCCCGAAATCAAAGCCATGGGCGCGCCCTTTCGTCATGCCTCTCGCGTCACCATCCGCACCCAGCACGGCCAGCAGCACAGCTTGCGGCAATTACACCGGCGCGGCAGCCCAGAGAACCCACTCGCCCCGGCTGCAGTAATCGACAAGTTCCGCAACGTTGTGGCCCCAGTCATCAGCGCGGCACGCAGCGAACAAATCATTGCCATGGTTGATCATGTCGAGACGCTCAGCGATTTGAGCCCGCTGATGCTGCTGTTGCAAGAGGCAGTTAATCTGCCTGCGGCCTAATTTAAAAAAACTAAATACTTGATTTAATTGAATAAATGTAAATTACACTGAGGTCTTAGCCTGACGCTACGCGCCATTGCTATGACCTCGCTCTTATGCTTACCGGATTGCTATATGTCAAAAATCAACCCCTACACCCAAGGTATTGCCAACTTTGTGGCCAATCTTACCTACGACAGGATTCCCGCCGAGGTGCGCCATCGCAATAAACTACTCATGCTCGACTCGCTAGGGTGTGCACTCTATGGCGCCGACTTGCCGTGGAGCCAACTGCTGCAACAACAACTCAGCCAGATCGACAGCACCCGCACCTGCAGCGTCTGGGGCACACCGCTAAAACTCTCAGCCCCCCACGCCGCACTCGTTAACGGCACCCAAGTCCAAGGCTTTGAACTCGATGACGTGCACAGAGCAGGCGTGCTCCATGTAGGCGCCGTCGTGTTACCCGCATTAATTGCGATCGCCGAGCAACGCCCTGGTATGAATGGCAAAGAGTTCCTCACTGCAGCTGTAGCTGGCTACGAAATCGGCCCGCGAGTGGGCTTGTGCATGGGCCCATCGCATATTGCATCGGGTTGGCACTCTGGTGCCACACTCGGCGTGTTCTCAGCGGCTGCTGGTGCGGCACGCGGCTTACGCCTGAATAGCGAACAGACGGTACATGCCCTAGGCATTGCCGGCACCCAAGCCTCGGGCTTAATGGCCGCACAATTTGGGGCCATGGTTAAACGCATGCACGCAGGTCGCGCCTCGCAATCGGGTTTGTATGGCGCCTTATTTGCTGAGACTGGTTTTACCGGGATTGTGAATGTACTCGAGAGCGAATACGGCGGCTTCTGTACAACAATGTCGCAATCCAAAGATCGATTCAATCTGGCAGAACTAATTGCGGGTCTTGGCAACGTGTGGCAAACCATGCAGATTGCCTTAAAGTTTTATTCCTGTGTAGGCACCAATCACACCACATTAGATGCCTTGCGTGAGATGGAACAAGAGCGCCCGTTTAGCGCAAGTGATGTTGAAAAAGTAGTGGTCTATGGGTCTGAGGTGACCGTGCATCACGTGGGATGGGATTACGTACCCCAAGGGTTGACCTCTGCACAACTCAACATGCCCTATTGCGTAGCCACATGGCTTCTCGAGCGCGACTGCTTTGTGGATCAATTTACCGAGGCCATGGTCGCAGACCCTGAGCGCATGGCCTTATCTAAAAAAGTCGAAGTTCGCCACGACCCTGCAATTACCGCATTGGGCGCTAAGTTTCGACATAAAGTGCATGTTGAATTGCATCTCAAAGATGGTAGCGTGACGCGCCGCACCGTAGAGTCAGCCCGTGGCAGTGAACAGCATTTTGCCAGTGACGCTGAGATTTTTGACAAGTTCGATAAACTCGCGAGCAAAGCCTTGCCTCGGGAGCGCGTGGCTTCACTACGTAATGCCGTGATGGCGCTTGAGCAGTTAAGCGACGCTAGCTTGATTGCGAAACTGATGACGCCATAATCTGCCGCGAATATTTGTTAAGCTTTGTTTTGAAGATTGATTGATTGATTGAGCGACTGAGCGATTGATTAATCAATCAATAATCATGCTCAATCAATTTCTAACCGCATCCACCTGAATCAGGATTAGCCATGACCACCACCCCCACTGCGGCCAGAGTATTGGCGCAATTTGCCATCAACTTACAATACGAGTCCATCCCCGTTGCTGCGCGCGAGCGCGCCCGGCAGTGCATCATCGATACTACGGGTGCCGCGCTATTTGGTGCCGGCTTGCCTTGGAGTCGAATGCTTGCCTCACACGCGGCTAGTTGCGCCAACGTCGCCCACAGTCAAGTGATCGGCACGCCGCTACGCGTAGCCGCACCGGCCGCGGCATTGGCCAATGGCGTGTGCGCTCATGCTTTTGAACTGGACGGACTGCGCAAACCTGGCGCAGGGGTGCATCCAGGTGCAGTGTTGCTACCGGCCGCACTTGCGCTCGCCCAAGATCAACAGCGCAGCGGCCAAGACTTACTGACCGCATTTGTAGCAGGTGCCGAAGTAATGTTTCGGATCGGTCTTGCAGCTAACCAATCCACCGAAAGCCTGGGCTTTCACTCGCCTGGCGTGAACGGTCCGTTTGGCTCAACGATTGTCGCGGGCAAATTGCTGGGTTTAAATGCTGACCAACTGACCCAAGCATTGGGGATTGCCGGCTCGCTTGGGGGCGGACTGCTAGCCTTTACTAAGGCTGGCAATGGCGCCATGGTCAAACGCTTGCATATGGGGCGTGCTGCAGAAGCTGGCGTTGTTGCAGCACTGCTAGCCCGTGATGGTTACCAAGGCCCGGACAATATCATCGAAGGCCATTATGGCTTTCTAGAGTCCTATTGTCGCAACACCGACCCCAGTCAACTGACCAAAGATTTAGGTACGCACTTTGATATTATCTATGCCTGCCTAAAACGCTATGCCTGCCATATCACAGCGCACACCACGGTCCAAACCCTGCAAGAGCTGCGCGCCGCACATCACTTCACTGGTGAAGATGTTGCCCAACTCACCATCGGTGTTCACGATAAAGTGCTCTCCCACCACGACATCCGCGAACCTGGTGATATCGCTGGCGCCCAATACAGCGTACCGTTCTGTGCGGCGATTGCCCTCTATTACGATGTGATTGACCCTAAAGTCTTCTCTGATACAGCGCTATTTGACCCCCGAGTGCGGCAATTAGCCAAGGCGCTCACTCTGAAACCAATTGTCAAAGACGCACCGGGAGGCGCATGGGCCACTCAAGTGACGATTGTGCTACGCGACGGACGACGCTTTGAACAATTGGCTACCCAATTCAAAGGTACGCCAGAGTCACCGCTGTCTGCTGCAGAACTACAAGAAAAATTTATGCGCATGGCAAGTGCCTATCCCTTGGCTGAAGCCTTGCATCAACAACTGGTTCACTTAGAGGAGATCTGCGATTGCCGCACACTCCATTTATCAGGCGCCTCTTAGACCGGCCGACTGGATACGAATGGACACTGCAAACGGTCTGACACAACGCGAAGTTTTTAGTGCTGTGTAACTGATTACTAAAGCCACTAATAATGCCTCTAATAAAACACCTTACTAAAACAGGTCACCGAAATACTTCTCATAAACAGCTTATCAAAGCACTCTATGCAAAATTTAATTTACTTTAATTGACTTAACTTAACCAACTTAACCAACTTAACTAAGTTAACTAAAACTTCACCACAATCAGTTAAAAATCACCCCGAACCCAAGGAATCTCAAGGTAGAATGCCCGCACCCAGCTGTCACCCCCCAACCCCACAATCGAAAAATTAACTAACTAACTGAATTTATTATGAAATTTAAAAAAACATCGATACTCCCTGGGCTCTTTATCCTGTTCTGCACCCTCAGTCTGCCAGCGGCATGGGCCGCTTACCCCGAAAAACCCGTGCGTATGATTGTGCCGCTATCGGCTGGCGGCGGCATGGATACCGTTGCGCGGGCAATTGCTACACCATTGAGCGAGCGTCTGGGTCAGCCCTTTGTCGTCGATAACCGCGCCGGTGGCGGCGGGGCCATTGGTGCTGAAATCACCAAAGACGCCCCCAAAGACGGACACACACTACTCATGGGCAGCGCAACTTTCGTGATCCACGCCCTTCTCTACCCTGCACGCTATGTGCCCTCTCGGGATTACGCCACTATCACCCAAGTCACCCGCCAGCCCTATGTCTTAATCATCCATCCGAGCATTCCCGCCAAAAACGTACGCGAACTCATCACTTACGCCAAGGCCAACCCCGATAAGTTGGCCTATGCTTCTTCGGGCCAAGGCAGCTTAATACACCTGACCTCTGAACTGTTTAAAGCCCGCACTGGCACACAAATGATCCATGTCCCCTATAAAGGCATGGGTGGTGCTTATGTCGACATGCTCTCAGGCCGCATTCCACTAGCGTTTCCAAGCATCATCTCGGTAATACCCCATTTAAAAACTGGCAAACTGCGCGCCCTAGCGGTGTCTAGCGCACAACGCGCTGCCAGTCTGGCCGATTTACCAAGCATGATGGAGGCGGGCGTGCCCCAGTTTGATGTTTCTAATTGGTATGGCCTTTTTGCACCTGTGGGCGCACCCAAAGCAGTTGTAGATCGCCTGTATCGAGAAGTCGCCGAAATCATCAAAGGGGCGGACATGCAAAAACGCATGGCAGCCGAAGGCTCTGAAGGTGTGGGCAGTACCCCTGCAGAGTTTGCAACCCACATCAGAAATGAATCTGCGCGATGGTCAGACCTAATCAAAAAATCTAATATCAAAGCAGACTAAACGACTTAATATCCTTGACTCCAATCACGCTCCGATTCATGAAACAGTTTGCCAATCCCATCCACGTCGATCTATCAACATGATTCGCTACGCGCTCACTATATTCTCTAGTGCATTTTTACTGTTTCTGGTACAACCCATTCTCGCTAAACAAGTGTTGCCATGGTTTGGCGGGTCGGCTGCGGTATGGTCGACTTGCTTAATGTTCTTTCAGTTCGTATTGCTTTGTGGCTATGCCTATGCCGACTGGTCAGTGCGGTACTTGCGCCCCCGCATGCAAGTGCTTCTGCACGGCACGCTCTTAATCATCAGCCTGTTCTCACTACCCATTATTGCCAGCAGTCAATGGAAACCTACTGGTAACGAAGATCCTGCAAGCTTGATTCTAGGGCTACTCACCGCCACAATTGGTCTGCCTTACTTTTTGTTATCGACCACCGGACCATTGCTACAAGCATGGTTTAACCGCAGCTATCCACAAGCCACTAATGTCTATCGTTTGTTCGCGCTATCCAACGGCGCATCATTAATCGCGCTCATTGCCTACCCCTTTGTCGTTGAACCCTACACCACAACAGAACAACAATCGATCAGCTGGAGTGTGGCTTACGGATTGTTTGTTGTGCTTTGCATCAGCTCCGCCTATCTTAGCCTTGGCGGCCAAGGCACACCACTGAACACTAAGCCAACCTCAAGTACGCCAGAGCGCGCACCGCGCGTCGGTGACTATCTCTTATGGATGACGCTGGCTGCTATGGGCTCATTCATGTTGATTGCGGTCACCAACCACATCACCCATGATGTCGCCTCTGTACCGTTCTTATGGATTGTGCCGCTGAGTCTGTATTTGCTGTCGTTTGTCTTATGCTTTGAAGGGCGCAGCTGGTACAAACGAAATGTATTTTTCTTGCCCTTAGCTATCTTGGTTCCAGCCATGGCTTGGGGTTTACACGCGCATGGCGGTGTGCTCAACATCAAGCAAGCCATCCCCTTGTTCTGCGCAGGGCTGCTGGTGATGTGTATGTTCTTTCATGGCGAACTCGCGGCGCTAAAACCAAGCCCACGCTATCTAACCAGCTTCTATCTCATGATCTCTCTGGGTGGTGCTGTCGGGGGTTTACTCATCGGCTTTGTAGCCCCCAAGCTCTTCAACACCTACTACGAATTTGGGCTTGGCCTCATACTGACGACACTGCTGGCCGCCTATTTGCCGCGTCGACGCATGCTACCTGACCCTCTCAGATCTAATGCCATGTGGTGGCGAAAGTTTTCTCGCGGCGCCAATCCCCAACGGATTATTCTGCCCAGCCTAGCTCTCATCGCCACACTGGTAACCAGCTACCACGTCTATACCTATGTAGATATGCTCTCTAACGAGACCCGCGTTATGTCACGCAATTTCTACGGCACGCTGCGGGTGAAAGACTACGGCAGCACTGAGCCGTCTGACGGCACCCGCCGACTATTGCATGGTGTGATTATGCATGGCGAACAATTTCTATCCCCGGCACGACAGCGCGAAGCAACCTCGTACTACGGCCCTACTTCAGGCGTTGGACGTATCATTCGCCTCAAAACAGAACATGCTGCAAGCATTCGTGTGGGCGTCATTGGCTTAGGTGCAGGCACCTTGGCAGTCTACGGTAGGCCACAAGACTTCTACCGCTTCTACGAAATCAACCCGCAGGTGGTGGCGCTCGCACAAAGCGAATTTAGCTATCTTAAGAATAGCTCTGCTCATATTCAAACAGTGCTTGGCGATGCACGACTCAGCTTAGAGCGAGAGCAAATAGCCTCTTATGACATCATCGTCATTGACGCCTTCTCTAGTGACTCTATCCCTACGCATTTAATGACACAACAAGCGATGGCCGTCTATTTAAAAAATCTCAAACCCGATGGCGTGATCGCATTTCATACCACGAACAGATTTATAAACTTACCACCTGTTATTAAACGAATTGCCGATTACTTTAATCTCAGCACTAGCCTAATCAGTGACAGTCCGAGTGAAGAATCGCCGCTCTCAAACACTGATTGGGTACTGGTCACCCGCAGTCAAGTATTGCTGCAGCAATCTTTGCTCAGTGAATCGGCAAGCGAAATTGATAAAATTCCGCACCTACCAATATGGACAGACAGCTTTAATAATTTGTTTCGGGTGCTTAAAAATTAAGGTGGCGGTAGCGATCGAGTGCGTCTGACTAGCCAGCCCCCCAGACTCATTAAGCTTGCATTGGCAAACCACACTGGCGCATAACCAAACATAGTGCCTAAGCTACCAAAAGCCAAGGGAATAAGTAAATGTGTGAGGTTATTGACCGTAACACGCAAGCCAGAGGCTTCAGACGAGCGGCCCTCTGGCGCCAGCGCAAAGATTAAGGACATTGACATCGGCTGACCACAGCCCACACCCAAACCCAATAGGAAAGACACGGCACACAAAGCGGCAATATGCTGCACAAAAGCAAATAACACAAAAGCTGTAGCCGCTACAAAAATTGCCGTAATCAAGATGTCGGTTTCTGTAGATCGCTTCAACAACCAAGGTAGTAGTGCGCGAATCACAAAGGTCGCAAATGCAAACACACCAAGGATAATGCCAATCATTGAAGCCGACAATCCAATGCCATGGCCATACAAAGGCATATAGAAATTAAATAAATCCCAGCCAGCCGATATAAAACCGCTCGCTAAAAATGCATTCCGTAGTTGTGGCATACGCCACAACTCTAAGACACTACCTGTGGCATTTTCAGTGGCACTCCCTGCTACCGCCTTGGGCAGGAAATCAGAGCGGAAAATCAACATCAAGACGGGAATAATGGTAAATGCAGAGAGTACTAAAAATGCATTTAAGTGGCCTAAATAGTCAATCGAGAAACCTGAGATCAGAGGGCCCACAAATCCCGCACCTGAGAATGCCAAACTCACTAAGGCGTAATTACTCGATCGATGCTCGGCGCCACCCAAACCACCCGCAATGCCGGTGACCGTGACAAAGAAACAATGAAATGAGGAACCCATCAAAAACGCAACCAAATAGAGCGTTAATAATGCAGGCCATAACACTGCCAGAATCAATGCGATACCAAGGCCACACGAACCAAGCAACATCGGAATTCTTGGGCCTACGCGATCTGCAAGACGGCCTATCGCAATCGCAAAAACCAAGGGGAACAAAGCATAGAGCGCCATCAACACGCCCACCTGCGCTTGGGTAGCACCCAGTTGCAGCGCATACAAAGACACGACAACCCGGCTACCACCGAAGGCAATATGGTTGAGAACAATCAGAACCAGTGTCAGATAAATAGCCATTCGTGCCGTTTAGATATCACGCATCAAAGAAATGTAGGCACTACAGCTCGCACTACATACACCAATGATTCTAGCACTAGATCGACACACCACGAGTCATGATCCACATCATGACCGCCACAACAAATATTTAGTCAGTTCATGACTGCAAAATTATTCGATACCTTTGCGCGAGATTCCAGATGATACTCACGATCATTATGGCTGTCGGGACTAACTGTTGATATTAACTCTCGACATTAACCAGCAGCAGACTCCGTGCCGCGGGTCTCAACCCATTGCTTAATTCGGATCGCATCATTAATCCGCGTAGACTTACCCGCAGCATCCAGCAATACAATAATGAGTGACTTCCCAGCCATTTTGGTCTGCATGACTAAACACCGCCCAGCCTCATTGGTATAACCGGTCTTAGACAAGCCAATATGCCACTCTTGTTGAGTCACCAATTGATTAGAGTTTCTATACTTTGCTTCTCGGCCGTTGTATAAACGCACGGTTAGCGCATTCTCAGTGGTAAACTCTCGAATCAATGGATATTGGTAAGCAGCCGCCACCATTTTTGATAAATCTTGCGCTGTTGAGACATTTTCTCTAGACAAGCCCGTCCCATCCACAAAACGCGTATGCAACATATTGAGCTCAAGCGTCTTTTGATTCATTGCGGAAATAAATGCAGCACGCCCACCGGGATAAGCACGCGTTAACGCACTGGCGGCACGGTTCTCAGAGGACATCAACGCCAAATGCAGCAATTCTCTGCGACTCAAAGTAGTGCCAACTGACAAGCGTGAAGTGGTGCTTTTTATTTGATCCTTATCCGCCTCAGAAATCGTGATCATGTCCTGATTTGACAAGCCCGCATCTATAACCACCATCGCAGTCATCAGTTTAGTGATCGAGGCAATCGGAGTCACGTGATCAATATTTTTAGAAAATATCGGACGTCCTTCAGACTGGTCCAATACCAAAACTGTTGCGGAGTTTAAATCGCCACTTTTTAGATCCGCCGGATTAAACGGTGGATGTGGTTTGGCTATCTTATGATTGGTCTTTTTTACACTCTTAGTGGCCACTTGCTTTGGCTTGGCTTTAGTAGGCGAGTTTGCGGTCGACTTGCTTACAGGAGACTTACTTGCTGTTGGCGCTGGTGAGGGTTTGCGCTTGACAGCTTCTTGCTGTGCGTTCAATGTCAAACTAGTGCTGATTACACAAAGCAATAAGCACCACCGTGCTGCATTTAAACACCTCTTCATCACATTCATTTCTTTGCACATGTTAGGCCATAACTTAAAAACTGCTCAGAGCAATCTGCATACCTGACTGCCCCACATATATACAATGAAAAACTCCTGAAAAATACTGTTTTAGAAGCTATTTTTCAAGCAATTTCGGATGGATTGCATGTTCACAGAACATCAATCCAGTTAATGTATCATGAACAGGCCCCTCACCCCAAACCTTGAATCTCTATAAAAGATCTTTAAATTGCAATTCGAAGTGATATTCTAATGACTATGCAACTCGAAGCTGATCATTAATCATCTACGGCATCAGTATCCATATCCGATAAATCATATTACTGAATTTAAATCTTACGAATGCGCATTCTTATTGCTGAAGACTATCCAATACTGGCGAATGGTTTAATCAAAGCGTTCAAGGCTGCGGATTACGCAGTAGATCATGCAGGCACAGGTATTGAAGCCGACAATCTGATTGCTTCAGAACGCTTTGATGTCATCATCCTAGATATTGGCCTGCCCGAAATTGACGGCTATGAAGTGCTGAAACGATTACGTCGCAGAGGTTGCAAAACGCCCGTCTTACTGTTGACTGCACATGACGCCGTCCAAGACCGGGTCAAAGGCCTCGATCTGGGTGCTGATGATTACCTCACCAAACCCTATGACCTGCCAGAACTCGAAGCCCGTGTACGCGCATTAATCCGCCGCGGACATTCGGGTGGCAGTGCCGAACTCACACACGGCAACTTAGCCCTCGACATGACGGGACGACGAGCCACTGTGAATCAAGTGCCACTAGAGCTATCGGCGCGAGAAATCGGCGTTCTCGAAATTTTAATGCTGCGCGCCGGTCGCGTTGTGAGCAAAGAGCAAATTGCAGAGCAAATTTATAGCTTAGGTGAGGAAGTTGGTGCAAATGCCATCGAGGTCTATGTCCATCGATTACGCAAAAAAATTGAAACTGCCGCGCTCACCATACGCACGATACGCGGCTTAGGCTATTTACTAGAAAAACCTAAACATGACTAAGGCTTGGAATTTACGCACGCGCCTATTACTGTGGGTGAGCTCACCCCTGATTGCATTATGGATTGCTAGCTCTTGGATTGATCATGATATCGCCACCGGCTTTGTGAACCTGACTTACGATCGCGCACTACTAGATACTGCACTAGACTTAGGCCGCAACGTACGCGAGGTCAACAATAAGCTCTCCATCGATCTACCGACTACTGTGATTGACATGTTGGTCTCCGGTGAAGAAGGGCAACGTTTGTTCTACCGGGCTAATAGCCCTAGCGGCGACTTGATTGCAGGCGACTCTGACTTACCCAAACCACCCAAGTCAGCACAAACAGAGCGTATCACCTACTACAACAGCACCTATCACGGCGCGCCTATTCGGGCTGTAGCCGTGCGTAGCCCAGTCCAACCAGGCACCGGCAAAGGCAGTGTATTGATTGAGATCGCAGAGCATACTGAAGGCCGCAATAGCTATGCGCAGCAAATCATGTTACGGATGATAATACCGCAAGGTATATTGGTCATCTTAGCCATTCTATCGATCTGGTTTGGCGTAGGCTTAGCGCTGCAACGGTTGCAAGTGATTCAAAACGATATCGAACAGCGCTCACACATTGATCTGAGCCCTATTGAACGAGATAGCGTGCCCTCTGAAATCCAGCCCCTCATCGACGCGATGAATGGGTTGTTATCCAGGCTCAATGCCGCTTTATCTCTACAACACCAGTTTATCGCAGACGCCGCACATCAGCTACGCACGCCCGTGGCCGCTATCAAAGCACAAACCGAGCTTGCTCAACGTCAGGCGCAATCGCCAGAGGTGCTGGCAACGTTGAATTACTTAGTGAATGCTGCCGACCATGCCGGTCACTTGGTAAATCAATTACTGACTATGGCTCGCGCTCAACCTGGTGCCAATCGTCATATTCAATTAGAGTCGGTCGATTTAGTACAGGTTACGCGTAACGTAACCGAGGATTGGGTGCCGCAAGCGATTCAACGTAATATTGACTTAGGGTTTGATCAATTGAGCGAAAACCTGCCATTAATTATGGCTGATCCCGATCTGATTCGAGAACTACTCAGTAACTTAATCGATAACGCTGTACATTACACACCTGATAACGGGCGCATCACAGTTCGTGTTTATCAAAGCCTAAATGAGATTGCACTCGAAGTTGAAGATTCTGGTCCGGGCATACCGGAGCAAGAACGTCTGCAGGTGTTTCAACGTTTCTACCGTGTACCAGGCACCAACTCAAATGGCTGTGGTCTCGGTTTAGCGATTGTTCATGAAATCGCATCTAGCCACCATGCAAGGGTGAGCATCGACGATGGGCCACAGGGCATTGGTGCCACACTACGGGTTTACTTTAAACAAACCACCAGTATCTAAATTAACATCTAAATTAACACCTAAATCAATACGGCTATAAATCATTACCACTATAAACCACTAAAAATGACTTCTGCACTAGGTCATATCCGCGATAGATGAATACAAACCGTTATTCTCGCGCGGCTTCTTCTTGTTGCTGAAGCGCCCACATCTGGGCATAGCTTCCACCTAAACTTAATAGGGTTGCGTGACTACCACGCTCAACTACGGCTCCCTGATCTAACACCAAAATCTCATCCGCATCCATAATTGTTGAGAGTCTATGCGCAATCACTAAAGTTGTGCGGCCACGGGCGATTGCATCGAGTTCTTTTTGAATTGCCTGCTCGGTCCGAGAGTCCAATGCCGAAGTTGCCTCATCAAATATCATCACCCGAGGATTTTTTAAGATCGCACGCGCTATCGCAACTCGTTGCTTCTCGCCCCCCGAGAGCTTAAGACCGCGCTCTCCCACCATTGCCTCGTAACCGTCTGGCAAGCTCTCAATAAACTCATGAATATGCGCAGCTTTGGCAGCTGCAATCACCTCATCGCGCGAGGCCGCTGGTCGACCATAATGAATATTGAAATAAATCGTATCGTTAAATAACACGGTATCTTGGGGCACAATCGCAATCGCACTGCGCAGACTGGACTGCGTCAACTCGCGCACATCAATGCCATTGAGATAAATGGCACCGCTGGAGACATCATAGAATCGATACAAGAGTCGCGCCAGTGTTGATTTACCGGCGCCGCTGGCTCCCACTACTGCAACCTTTGCAGCCGGTGCGATTTCAAAACTCATACCAAACAAAATTTGACGCCGCGCATCGTATCCAAAATCAACCGCACTAAACGACACAGTCACCGGACCCTCAGGCAGGTTCTTTGCAAGCGGTGCGTCAGCAATCTCACGATGCTCGTGCAGCAAGCCAAACATCTTATCCATATCGATGAGGGCTTGCTTAATTTCGCGATACGCCATACCCAAGAAATTCAATGGGATATAGAGTTGAATCAACAATCCATTTACCAACACCAAATCACCAATAGATAAGTCACGGGCAACCACACCTTGGGCACATAAAATCATCAATGCAGTAGCCGCTACTGCAATAATTGTTGCTTGACCCACATTCAACAATCCCAGAGAAGCTTCGTTGCGTACCGCCATCACTTCATAGCGTTGCAAACTATCGTCATAGCGGCGCGCTTCAAATTCTTCGTTATTAAAATATTTAACGGTCTCAAAATTCAGCAAACTATCTACTGCACGTGTATTCGCTTTGGAGTCGAGGTCATTAGCTTGACGACGAATCGCGGTACGCCACTCAGTAATACCAATAGTGAATGCAATATAAACCACTACGGCCACAGCGGTGACGGCAACAAATCGCCAATCAAATTTAGCTAACAATACTAATGCCACCAAGATGAACTCTAAGATCACTGGAATAATCGAGAACAACATAAATGACAGCAGCGTTGAAATGCCACGAGTGCCACGCTCGATATCTCGAGTCATCCCGCCAGTTTGCCGATCGAGATGAAACCGCAAAGATAGCGCATGCAAATGTCGAAATACAGCAAGCGCGATGCGCCGTGTTGCGCGCTGCGTAACTGGAATAAAAACCACATCTCTTAATTCAGCAAACAGCACGGTTGATAATCTCAACACGCCATAGATCACTAACAGGGCCAGTGGCAGAACTAACACAGCGGTGCGTGCATCAAGACCATCGACAATGCTCTTGAGTACGAGTGGCACGCCAACATTAGCGAGTTTTGCAGCAATCAAAAACATCACTGCAACGGCTACTCGCCACTTATATTCCATGAGATAGGGCAGCAATATTGGTACCACTTGCCAATCTTTACCATTAGATTTTGTAGAAGTGGGATGGGCGCGGCGGGCGCGATCAGCAGTCATGCAGAAACCTTTGTCCTAACAGAAAATTAATATAATCCAATACATCCACAATACATCCAATGTATCCAAAATCAGCATTAGCCATTACTAGATATCGCGATCGATAGACCCTAGATTGAAATACAGCTCATGACTAAAGATCCCATCATAGTCAACAATCCTATGGCAACGCATAGAACGGCGAGCTTTCATTTACTTTATTTAATATGGCAGTATCGCACATCTACCGAGGGTTTTACCTGATAGATGTGCGGCTATGCAATCACAAGGGATTGGGAGCACTCATATCCGACCTGAATGGCCGGATAGCAACGCCAAGTCTAGAACAATGCCAGCATACGATCGAGTGCGATCCGTGCCAATTCAGCCTCATAGGCAGGCACTCGGATTTGATTCACCACTTCTCCGGCAACTAAATTTTCTAGAGACCAAGCCAGGTGTTGTGGATCAATCCGCTGCATCGTTGAACACATACATACTGTTGGCGCCATAAACTGCACTGACTTGCCTTGAGGTGCATATTCTTCAGCAATCCGATTCACTAAGTTTAACTCTGTCCCAACCAACCAACGCGACCCGGGTGGACTAGCGGCGATTGTTTTAATAATGTAATCCGTTGAACCCACATAATCAGAGAGCTTACAAACCTCGAAACTACACTCAGGATGACTGATGACTGCGCCACCTGGGTGCTGCTGCCGCCACTTGAGAATATGCTGCGCTTGAAACATCTGATGCACTGAGCAATGCCCCTTCCACAACAGCACTTTAGCCATTCTAATTTGTTGTGGGGTCAGGCCTCCCATAGGTAAATCCGGATCCCACACCATCATCTCCGAGAGTGGGATGTCCATCAAATAACCAGTCCACCGTCCCAAATGTTGGTCCGGAAAGAACAATACTTTTTCACGTCGGCCAAACGCCCATTGCAAAATCTGCCGCGCATTGGATGAAGTACATACAATCCCGCCATGCTCACCACAGAACGCCTTGAGGTCGGCTGCTGAATTAATATAGGTAATTGGCGTGATATGTTGATCGGGATCCAGCACGCTAGATAGCTCACGCCACGCCCGCTCCACTTTGCTCAGACTCGCCATATCAGCCATAGAGCAACCAGCATTTAAGTCTGGCAGAATGACCTGCTGCGAGGGCTGCGACAAAATATCAGCCACTTCTGCCATAAAATGTACCCCACAAAATACCAAATACTCAGCATCAGTTTTAGCCGCGAGCTTTGCCAGTTGCAAAGAGTCTCCGGTCAAGTCGGCGTGCTTATAGACGTCAGCGCGCTGATAATGATGCGTCAGTAGCGCTACCCGCTTACCCAGCTGTTGCCGAGCCGCCAATATGCGTGACTCACAAGCCTCATCGGCGAGCGGCTTAAAGCGATCAAATGTAATGGTTGCAGTCATGCTCAAAACTCCCCCTATCAACAGGAACAGGACACTGTGGGTAATTATACGAACCGGATTGCAATGATGACAGATTTTTGACAAAAAATCAGATGCGGCACGGCAGCACTGTCTCTAATACCGCAATTCCCAGCTCCCAACCGAGCTATTTGGGTGCTAATCGGGCGCGCTGTGCCAAGTCACGTATTGCAACAGCATTGGTTTCAGAGAATACTCGGTCTGCTGCCATAGTCCATGGCAACCACTGCCACGCCACATGCTCACCAGGGGCTAAGCGAATCTCTTGATCTGGCGTGACCTGCACCGAGAATACATGCTCGGTATTTTGGGTCACCCCTGGAGCATAACGATGTCGCCAATGTGGATAGATCTCGTAGCATTGCTGTTGCTGCCAATCCTCCAGCTGCGAAGGCGAAGCAATAATTCCTGTTTCCTCCTCCAGTTCACGCAATGCAGTCTGCCATAAGAGCTCACCTAGCTCTACGCTACCGGTGACCGACTGCCAGAAGCCAGCGCGATCAGCGCGCTCCAATAGCAAAATCTCTAGCGCGGGGGTATGGATCAATACCAATACCGAAATGGGTTGCTTATAAGTCATCAGACTGCTCGTCAGGTAGCGCTGGCCAACCTTCACCAGGTGACATCAACACGATAAAACGCACGCCTTGGCGCTGCCAATATTCTGCGCTGTCTTGCAATATCGCATTAAAAGTTGCGGCGCTTGCTAAGTCATAGTCTGACCACAAAGCCAAACCGGCGATCCAAACCGCTATTCCAGAAAAACCATAACTATTTGATTTTAAATTACTTTTTTCGCCATCGGCAAGCCAAGACAAATCTTGCAGGGCATCTGCCAAGGCATCCCAATTGAGACCAAAAGTGGCGGGCATGGCAAAGGCTTTAGCGCACGCTTGTAATAATGCAGTTTTGTTTTGAGTCCCATGGGCATCGAAATCAACCCAGCGCAAACCTACACGCTCAGCACTTTGGATTGCGCTAACCCTATCGGCAGGAGCGGCAAATATACCCGAAGTATGAAAGTTCAGCGCCATCAATCTTGTACTCGACTAAAGCTACGGTAGTGATCATCGGTATAGAAAAACGCGTTACCGCGACACTGTGCGGGCGTTGCTGCTTGCGTGGCACAACCCCAAATAATACGACGCGCACCACGATTACGCTCACCAGGAGTCAATACCGTATATTCACGATAATAACCACGGGGCTGCTGTGGTAGTCGCCGCTCATAGTTACCAAACACAATACCATCGCGCTCAAACCGAAAAGGACCACCAATTTCAATGCGTTGTAAAGTCTGGCGCGCCTCTAACGGCAACTCATTTCGTTGAATCGAAGGCAACGCCTGCATTTCACGTGCTTGCAGCAACATTGAATATTGCAATAAGCCTACCAGCAACATGCCTGCCACCAACAACTTCAGCCAGAGCCCAGCTAGCGCTCCCGGCCTACTCCGATAGTCACCGCCATACCCAAACACGTGGATTAGCCTCTATCGACTACCGCACTAAGCGGTTGGGGTTGTGTTACGCAAACGAATGTGCAGATCGCGCAATTGTCGTTCTGTCACTACTGTAGGGGCATTGACCATCAAGTCTTGACCGCGTTGCGTTTTTGGAAAAGCAATGACTTCACGAATCGATTCGGCACCCGTCATTAAAGTCACAATACGATCTAGTCCAAACGCAATGCCGCCATGCGGAGGTGCGCCATAAGAGAGCGCGTCTAGTAAAAATCCAAATTTGGCACGTGCATCCTCTGGTGAAATCCCCAAGGCTGCAAATACTTGTGACTGCACTTCTGCACGATGAATTCGCACTGAGCCACCACCAATCTCCCAGCCATTGAGAGCCACATCATAAGCCTTGGCCAAGACCTGACCAGGATCAGTCTCTAATAACTCTAGATGCTCATCTTTGGGTAAGGTAAAGGGATGATGAGCCGCATTCCAACGTTGCGCCTCCTCGTCATACTCAAATGCAGGAAAGTCTACAACCCAACAAGGACGCCAGCCCAACTCCACATGGCCTTTGTCATGTCCAACTTTCACGCGAAGCGCACCAAGTGCATCATAGACTACCTTCTTGCGATCAGCCCCAAAGAATATCAAATCACCGTTTTGCGCACCTGTGCGCATGATAATAGCTGCAAGGACTTCTTGTGGTAAAAACTTCACGATGGGTGATTGCAAACCTTCCTCGTTCAGCTTACTGATATCGTTCACTTTGATATACGCTAAACCCTTTGCGCCATAAATCGCAACAAAAGAAGTATAGTCATCAATCTCTTTACGGCTCAGTGTTGCACCTGCAGGAATGCGTAGTGCGACCACACAACCGTCCTTCTGCGCGAGCGCTTGCTTGAAGACTTTAAACTCAACGGCGGCCATCAAATCGCTGAGACTGGTTAACTCTAGTTTCACCCGCAAATCCGGCTTATCGGAGCCATAGCGAGACATCGCCTCGGCATACGTGAGGCGGGGAAATTCGCCTAGATCCACAGCCATTACCTTCATAAACAAATCGCGAATCAAACCCTCCATCAAGTCTTGAATTTCACGCTCGCCCAAGAATGAGGTCTCAATATCTATTTGAGTAAACTCTGGCTGACGATCGGAGCGCAAATCTTCGTCCCTAAAGCATTTAACAATCTGGTAATAGCGATCATATCCAGCAACCATCAAGAGCTGCTTGAACAACTGGGGTGATTGAGGCAACGCATAAAACTGCCCATCATGCATACGCGACGGCACTAAAAATTCTCGCGCCCCCTCTGGTGTAGACTTGTAGAGCATAGGTGTTTCAATGTCGATAAAACCATGGTCATCGAGGTAATTACGAATCGCCCGTGCCGCTTGATGGCGCAACCGTAAATGACCTTGCATCTGTGGACGGCGCAGATCCAAAAAGCGATATTGCAAGCGAACGTTTTCCGAAATGTTTTCATCATCCATCATAAATGGCGGTGTTTGCGCTGCATTTAAGATCTCTAGGCTGGTGGCGAGCACTTCGATCTCGCCACTCACCAGATGCGTATTCACTGTGCCTGCAGGGCGCTCGCGTACACGACCAACCACTCGAACCACAAATTCATTACGCAAGCTGTCAGCCAAGCTAAAGGACTCCGCACGATCCGGGTCGCATACTACTTGCACCAAACCTTCACGATCTCTTAAGTCGATAAAAATTACACCGCCATGATCACGGCGGCGATGCACCCAACCACACAGTTGCACGGTTTGATCTAATAGTTGGCGATTTACCAACCCACAGTAGTGGCTACGCATCGTCATAAGTTTCCGACTCTAAAAGTTAAATGAATTCAAATCGCCTCAGTTACTGGCGCATCCTCAATACGACCTGGAGCAGCAACTCCCATCGACACAATATATTTAAACGCTACATCGACTGAAATATCTAACTCGATGACCGCATCCCGCTGCACATAAAAATAAAAGCCGTTCACAGGGCTTGGTGTTGTAGGAATAAAAACCGCCACATGCTCTTGTGAAAAGTGGGCATTAAGCTCATCTGGAATATTGGTCTCAAAGGCCAATGACCACGCTTCTGGGTGCGGATAACGTACCAGCAACACCTTACGAAACGCTTTCCCTTTTCCGGAAAACAATGAGTCACTAACCTGCTTCACGCTAGTGTAAATAGTATTGAATACTGGGATACGTGCCAGTATGCCTTCCCAAAACCGTACCAAACGCTGACCTAAAATATTGGCCGCAAACACTCCAGTGATAAACACAATGACAATGGTTAGCGCCACACCAAGGCCCGGCACATGCATACCCAACCAATGCTCTGTTAACCACTGTTCAGGCAATAACAGCAAGGTCTGATCCATGGTGCCCACTAACAAATTCAGCACCCAAACCGTAATTGCCAATGGCACCCAGATCAACAATCCTGTAATGACATAACTACGCAAAGAAATTTTTTTAGCCATATGCAAAGAAGCAATCTATAAAGGATGCTATCAAAAATAACATTTCATGAATTCAGTCGCAAACAAATCACAGAGATACAACTCAGTGCTGAACATTCTTAGGTATTACTCGCACCCGTAGCGTTACTCGAGGGCTGCGGTGCCGACGTTGTGCTAGATGCTGCAGTTGTGGTCGACGATGCGGGAGTTGCATCACTCGTTGCTGCTGCGCTAGCGCTCTTGTCCCCACTGTCGGTAGACTGCGACTTTGACTCTGATGTTGAATCTGCAGACACTTTTTTAGAGTCAGAGGACACTTTCGCCTTATCACTACCTTTATCTCTAAAGTCAGTCACATACCAACCACTGCCTTTGAGCTGAAAACCGGCCGCAGTCACCATCTTGGTTAAAGCCTCTTGGCCACACTCACTACAAACCGTCAGCAACGGATCGCTCATTCGCTGCAAAACCTCTTTCTTGACACCACATGACCCACAAAGATACTCATAAATTGGCATTACGCACTCCCTGTATACCGTAAAACCCTAAAAAATCCATTATACCTTAGATACTTAGCCATCTTGGAAAGCCTCACCCAGAGATCGCCAAACACAACACCGGCCAAGGCCGGTGTTGTAGGTGCTAAACTAATTCTAAAATCGCTGCAAAAAATCGCAATACATTAAAACGGAATATCGTCATCCATATCATCAAAATTACCACCACCCTTTTTCGCGCCAGCTTTTGCCCCATTATTAGCTGGATACTCGGGCGCGCTGCCCCCTTCAGATCCACCTCGGCTACCGAGTAATTGCAACCGGTCTGCAACAACTTCTGTGGAGTAACGGTCCTGACCATCTTTATCCTGCCACTTTCGGGTGCGAATCCGGCCTTCAACATAAACCGGAGAGCCTTTCTTTAAATACTCACCAGCAACCTCAGCCTGACGACCAAAAAATGAAATACGATGCCACTCGGTATGCTCTTGCTTATCACCGCTTTTCTTGTCTTTCCAAGACTCAGTGGTTGCCACGGTGATATTAGTAACAGCATCACCACTAGGTAGATAACGGGTCTCAGGATCTTTACCTAAATTCCCAATGATGATTACTTTATTGACAGAAGCCATGTTCTTTTTTCCTTTCAATTGAACACTTCAGAACGCAGAGCGATTCGACTGAACTGCTTAGGTCCGCAATGGCGGCACCCGCATACCCCAAGCTAGTATAAGCCAGATCAATAACAGCGCAATATCTAACACTAAAACAGCATTGTCACCGCCGTGCTGATACAAAAACCCTCCACCTGCAGCACCTAAAAATGTGCCCATAAACTGAATGGTACTATATAGCCCTATCGCTGTGCCTTTTATCTGTGGCGGCGCTAGGCGTGTCGTCAAGGTCGGCAACATCGCCTCCAGGGCGTTAAACGGCGCAAAAAATACCAATAAAAACAAGGACAAAAGCCATAGATTACTCGTCAACCAAGGTAGCGCTAAATGCCCAAGCAATAATAAGGTGACTGCCACAACAAACCAACGGCGAGCGCGAATAGGGTCCCGCGACTGCATCACTGGGGGCAGCATTAAAACAAAAGACCCTAACATTACCGGTAGATAAATATGCCAATGCTCGGCAACAGGCAAACCTGCTGCCCGTAACTTAAACGGAATCACAATAAACAAGGCCATCAGCACGGCATGGAGCGCAAAAATACCCCAATTCAACCGAGCTAACTGCGGGTCTTTCAACACCGCCCAAAAATCAGCTAAGCTACGCCCAGGTGCGGTGGCCATATACGGGGGGGTAGGTACGACCTTGGCCATCACCCATAAACCCATTAACGCTAAAACGCCAGTCAGCGCAAAAATTCCAGGAACGCCTATCAACCGACCTAGCCAAGGGCCTGCAACCATAGATACCGCAAACGACAAGCCAATTGTTGAGCCAATCATAGCCATAGCCTTAGCACGCTGCCCCTCACGGGTTAAGTCTGCGGTCATCGCAATGACGGCAGCAGAAATAGCACCCGCGCCCTGTAGCACACGCCCAACAATCACGATATAAATATTGGGCGCTAAGGCAGCAACAAAACTACCCAGGGCAAAAATCAGTAAACCCACATAAATCACTGGCTTACGACCATAGCGATCGGATAACCAACCAAAAGGAATTTGTAACACCGCTTGTGTTAGACCATAGGCACCAATCGCAAATCCGACTAGAGACATGTTGTCCCCACCCGGCAAGGTCTCTGCATAAATTGCAAACACCGGCAAAATCAGAAACATGCCTAGCATGCGAAGTCCAAAAATCCCAGACAAGCCGATACTCGCTCGCAACTCGAGGGCCGTCATTTTTTCAGAAATTGTCATGGCGGAATACGCAAAAGGCAGCAGCAAACAATAAAATACTCATCGAATCCGGTAATCTAGGAGTGTGTTAATGAAACCATTAACAAGAATTTGTCAGCTCGTACCAAGGTCAGCAAACACAAATAAACTATACTTCAGTTGGGTACGATCCGTTATCCGCGTATATTAGCAGGTTTACCTTCAGACTGATCGGGCTATTGTCATGACCGCGCACATTGTTACACCCAACACTTATTTAGTTCCTGGCAATTTAGACGGCCAAACGAACACCCCAACTCATGGCTATATCCGCGTACGCGGCGCTCGCACACACAATTTAAAAAATATCAATCTAGACCTGCCGCGGAATAGTCTAGTGGTCATTACAGGTTTATCAGGTTCAGGGAAATCATCACTAGCTTTTGATACCTTATATGCAGAGGGGCAACGTCGCTACGTAGAATCTCTCTCAGCCTATGCCCGACAGTTTCTTCAGCTCATGGAAAAACCTGATGTTGATCTGATTGAAGGACTGTCCCCCGCAATTGCTATTGAACAAAAGGCCTCAAGTCACAATCCACGCTCAACAGTTGGCACAGTCACTGAAATCCATGATTACTTACGCTTGCTCTATGCCCGCATTGGCGAACCACAATGTCCTGAACATGGCGTGAGCCTTGCAGCGCAGTCCATCGCACAAATGGTTGATCATGTCATGCAATTACCAGAAGACACTAGGCTGATGATTCTCGCGCCAGTGATCAACGACCGCAAAGGCGAACAAACCAGCCTAATTGACGAACTGCGGGCACAGGGCTTTGTCAGAATTCGAATTGATGGCATCGTGCATGATATTGATGCCTTGCCAACACTCAAAAAGAATACTAAACATACTATCGACGTCGTAGTCGATCGCGTCAAGATTCGCCCCGATATTCGACAACGGATCGCTGAGTCTTTTGAAACCGCCCTGCGCCATGGCAACGGTCGTGCGCTTGCCATTGAAATGGATGCTGACCAGACCTTAACATTCTCAGCGCGCTTATCATGCCCGACTTGTGGATACGCCTCGCCTGAACTCGAGCCCAGACTTTTTTCTTTTAATAATCCAGCCGGCGCATGTCAACGTTGTGATGGCCTAGGGGTCATTAATTTCTTCGACCCCGAACGTATTGCAGCCTTTCCCGATATGTCTCTGGCTGCAGGTGCGATTAAAGGTTGGGATAGTCGCAATCAGTTTTACTTCCAAATGTTACTCGATCTCGCCACTCACTATGGCTTTGACATTGAGACCCCTTTCAACCAATTACCTGAAGCAGCACGTCATGCTGTGTTACACGGCTCGGGTAAAACACTCATTCGCTTTACCTATGTAGGTGAACAAGGAAAAACACAAATTCGTGAGCATGCCTTTGAGGGGGTCATTCCAAATCTGGAGCGACGCCACCGTGAAACAGACTCACCAGTAGTGCGGGATGAACTCGCTAAATATCTCAATACGCAAGCCTGCGTTGAATGTAAAGGTACTCGTTTACGCACAGAGGCCAGAAATGTCATGGTATCCGGTCAGCCCATATTTACCATTTCCGCATTACAGCTCGGGAAAGCCATGCGTTTTTTTGAAACCATGACACTATCAGGTGCAAAACAAGCAATTGCTGAAAAAATTTCGGGAGAGATTCGCAACCGACTACGGTTCTTAGTCGATGTCGGGTTAGGCTATCTATCGCTTGATCGTCCCGCAGACACCCTCTCCGGTGGTGAGTCACAACGTATTCGTCTTGCAAGTCAAATCGGTTCCGGCTTAACGGGCGTGATGTATGTGCTCGATGAGCCTTCAATTGGTTTACACCAACGCGATAACACGCGTTTATTAGACATGCTTAAAAGATTACGAGACATTGGCAACTCAGTGATTGTTGTTGAGCACGACCAAGACGCAATCATGGCTGCAGATCATGTGGTTGATATGGGTCTAGGTGCGGGCGAACACGGCGGCGAAATCATCGCCCAAGGCACTCCAACTGAAATTATCTCTCACGCCAACTCACTCACTGGCCAATACTTGTCAGGGCGTCGGCGTATTGATGTCCCGGCAATTCGCCACCGCATGAATCCAGAGCGTCAATTGGTGATTAATGGTGCTCACGGCAACAATCTAAAACATGTGAGCATCGCCATCCCTGTTGGGCTATTCACCTGCGTTACTGGCGTATCCGGATCGGGAAAGTCAACATTGGTGAATGACACCTTGTATCGTGCGATAGCCAGAGATCTCTACGGCAGCTCAACCGAGCCTGCGCCCTTTGATGAAATTATTGGTAGCGAATTCTTTGATAAAGTTGTTAATGTGGATCAAAGTCCTATCGGTCGCACTCCGCGCTCTAACCCTGCAACTTACACTGGGTTATTCACACCCATTCGCGAGCTCTTTGCTGGCGTACCTGAGGCACGCGCCCGTGGCTATGGCTCTGGACGATTCTCATTTAACGTCAAAGGTGGGCGCTGTGAATCCTGCCAAGGCGATGGTGTATTAAAAGTCGAGATGCATTTTCTACCAGACATCTACGTATCTTGTGACGTCTGCCATGGCAAGCGCTATAACCAAGAGACCCTAGATATACGCTACAAAGGACGCACCATTAACGAAGTTCTAGCAATGACCGTTGAGCAAGCTGTAGAGTTCTTTAACTCAGTGCCTACAATTGCTCGTAAACTGCAAACCATGCTAGATGTTGGACTAGGCTACATCACCCTTGGACAGAGCGCGACCACTTTGTCAGGCGGTGAGGCGCAACGCGTCAAATTATCCCTAGAGCTGTCCAAACGCGACACTGGACGCACACTATATATTCTTGATGAGCCTACAACTGGCTTGCATTTTCACGACATTGATTTATTGTTACATGTATTGCATCGTTTACGCGATCATGGCAATACCATAGTAGTCATTGAACACAACTTAGATGTCATAAAAACTGCAGACTGGGTGATTGACTTAGGGCCCGAGGGAGGCGACGGCGGTGGACAAATCGTTGTGGCCGGCCCGCCAGAGGTCATTGCTGAACACCCATTGAGTCAAACCGGGTATTACTTAAAATCCGTTTTAATTTAACATGAACAACGCCCAACCAGAGCAAATACTAACTGCAAGTTTTCAGGCAGCCATTGCAGCCGCAGATCCGCTGCACATCCTGCCACAACATTTACCTGCGCCACCAATAGGGCGCACTGTAGTGGTAGGTGCAGGAAAAGCTGCCGCAGCTATGGCTGTTGCAGTTGAGCAACACTGGCCATGGCATGCGCCACTGAGTGGGACTGTGGTGACCCGCTATCAGCACGGGATGCCCACAAAGCGCATCAAAGTGATTGAGGCTAGCCACCCCGTGCCTGACGGCGCTGGAGAGATGGCATCTCGGGAAATTTTACAATTAACGCAATCTCTATGCGTAGACGATTTGTTAATTGTTTTAATTTCAGGAGGAGGCTCAAGCTTATTAGCCTTACCTGCAGAGGGCTTGACTATGGAAGACCTCAAAACAGTAACTGCGAAACTATTGCAGTCTGGCGCTCCTATTCAGGAGATCAATATTGTACGGAAGCATTTATCTGCAATACAAGGCGGGAGGCTGGCTGCATCCACGCCGGCACAAATTTTAACGCTGATTATTTCAGATGTAACCGGAGATGACCCCACACACATTGCCTCTGGACCATGCGCCCCAGATCCATCTACTTACCAAGATGCTATTAACATTCTCAATCGCTATCAAATCAATGCCTCAGTTACAATCAATAAACATTTAAGTCGTGGTGTACGCGGCGAGATAGATGAAACACCAAAACCCGGTTCATCCGTTTTTGTGCGTACTGAGAACAGAGTCATTGCAACTGCTCACCAATCACTCAAAGCAGCAGCGTCTTACTTTAACAGCCTGCGAATTCCAGCCGTCATCCTAGGTGACTCCGTAACTGGGGAGGCGCGCGATGTAGCCAAAGTGTACGGTGCCTTAGCACGTCAGATTAAGCAACATCAAACACCTTGGCCTGCTCCTATAGCACTGATTTCTGGTGGCGAATGTACTGTCACAGTACGTCAGACAGGGCGCGGTGGGCGCTGTTCTGAATTTTTGCTTGCCTTGGCTATTGACCTCGATGCTATGCCGAACACCTATGCGTTAGCAGGCGATACCGACGGCATCGACGGCTCTGAAAATAATGCTGGCGCACTATTGCTTCCGAATACACTTGCCCTCGCTGATAAACTTCATTTGAGTGCCCAAGATCACTTAGATCGTCACGATTCCTTTGAATTTTTTGAGGCGCTGAATGCACTGATTGTCACTGGCCCAACCCGCACTAACGTCAATGACTATAGGGCAATCTTATTGCTTTAAAAACTGAATCAAAAAAACTCGTAATCTTGATAAAGATTTGTGCGAATAAGCAATCAAACGCGCAAACAAAAAAGCCGACTATAGTCGGCTTTTTTGATAATCAACATAAATTACAACGATAACTTATTCTACGGTCTCAGGAACTGTATCTAGAACACCTTCTGGACGATCGAGTAACTCCACATAAGCCATAGGCGCATTGTCGCCTTTACGAAAACCAAACTTTAAGATTCGCAAATATCCACCGTTACGTTGGGCAAAACGTGGGCCAAGTAAGTCAAACAATTTGACAACATTATCACGATCTCGCAAACGATCAAAAGCGAGGCGGCGATTAGCGAGACTGGGTTTTTTACCCAAGGTAATAATTGGCTCTACAACCCGGCGAAGCTCCTTTGCCTTGGGTAGTGTTGTTTTGATGGCCTCATGACGCAATAATGAATTTGCCATATTGCGCAACATCGCTAAGCGATGGCTAGAGGTGCGATTAAGTTTACGTAAACCGTGACGATGACGCATGATGACCTCTTAAATCTTTTCCAAGCCGGCGGGTGGCCAGCTCTCAAGCTTCATCCCAAGAGTCAAACCTCGGGACGCAAGCACTTCTTTAATTTCATTAAGCGATTTACGACCCAAATTCGGAGTCTTCAAAAGCTCGTTCTCACTACGCTGAATCAAGTCACCAATATAGTGAATGTTCTCAGCTTTCAAACAGTTTGCAGAACGTACAGTCAACTCTAAATCATCAACGGGACGTAACAACACTGGATCAATCTGGGTTGCTTTCTTCTCTTCGATGAGTGTTGGAGTTCCCTTCAGATCTGCAAAAATTGACAACTGATCAACTAACACACGTGCAGCATAGCGCACTGCCTCTTCAGGATCGATTGCACCATTGGTTTCGATATCAATCACCAACTTATCAAGGTCAGTACGTTGTTCTACACGAGCAGACTCAACTGCATAACTCACACGACGAACTGGACTAAAAGAAGCATCCAACATCAATCCGCCTACTGTACGAGCAACATCCTCGCCCCGTCTTGTGACCGCAGCAACATAACCGCGGCCCTTTTCAACTTTAATTTGTAACTCAAGACGTCCACCAGCAGTCAAATGTCCAATGACATGATCTGGATTAATAATCTCAACATCATGCATTGGTTCAATATCGGCAGCCTTAACAACACCTTCGCCAGTCTTATTCAATACCAGTATCGCTTCATCACGATTGTGTAAACGCAACACAATACCTTTGAGGTTGAGCAAAATATCAACTACATCCTCTTGGACGCCATCAATTGCCGAGTATTCGTGCAATACACCTGAAATTTTAACCTCAGTGGCTGCATATCCGGGCATTGAAGACAGTAAAGTACGACGCAAAGCATTGCCTAATGTGTGACCGTAGCCACGTTCAAATGGCTCCATTGTAACTTTGGCATGAAAAGGAGAAACACCCTGAACGTCGATGATCCGAGGCTTAAGAAACGCGCTACTGGACATGGATAAACTACCTCTCGGGAATTATTTCGAATAAAGCTCAACAATGAGCGATTCGTTAATGGTTGATGGCAATTCCGAACGTTGTGGACGAGCTTTAAAAGTTCCCTTCAACGCTTTTGCATCGACTTCAATCCATTCTGGATAACCACGTGCTTCAGCAGCTTCTGCAGCACCTTTGATACGCAGTTGTGCTTTGGCACCTTGTGCAACTTCAACTACATCACCAGGACGACATTGGTATGAAGGTATATTCAAGCGCTTGCCATTAATCAATATACCATTGTGCCTTACCACTTGACGTGCTTCAGTACGGGAGCTACCAAAGCCCATACGATAGACCACGCTATCCAAGCGGCTCTCAAGCTTTTGTAGCAATGCTTCACCAGTAACGCCCTTGCTACTTGCAGCATCTTTATATGTTTTGCGGAATTGACGCTCTAAGATTCCATAAATCCGACGAACCTTTTGCTTTTCACGCAATTGCACTCCATAGCCAGACAAGCGAGCGCTTTTTTGGCCATGTTGTCCAGGGGGATAATTACGGCGCTCAATAGCGCACTTATCAGTGAAGCACTTTTCTCCTTTGAGAAATAGTTTTTCACCTTCACGCCGGCACTGCCGGCACTTTGCATCGAGATTCCTAGCCACAGTGGCGATCTCCTTTAAATTCTACGCTTTTTCGGAGGACGACAGCCATTATGAGGCACTGGCGTTACATCCGAGATGCTGGTGATCTTAAATCCGACGGCATTGAGTGCTCGAACAGCTGACTCTCTCCCCGGTCCTGGTCCCTTAATAAACACCTCTAAGTTCTTTACACCACACTCTTGCGCTAAACGTCCGGCCTTTTCAGCAGCAATCTGGGCAGCGAATGGGGTGGATTTGCGTGAGCCTTTAAAGCCATTGCTACCAGAGGTAGACCACGACAAAGCATTACCCTGACGATCAGTAATCGTAACAATCGTATTATTAAAGGATGCGTGAACGTGAGCCACACCTTCAGCTACATTCTTTTTAACTTTCTTACGTACCCTTGTACTTGCCTTAGCCATAAATAATCACTTTCTATTAGCCGCCAGTTGGGCGTTGAACTTTCACAGCTGCTTTACGCGGCCCCTTACGAGTACGCGCGTTAGTTCTAGTACGTTGTCCGCGCATCGGCAAACCTGCACGATGGCGCTTACCCCGCCAAGTACCTAAATCCATAAGACGCTTAATGTTCATTGAAACTTCACGACGCAAATCACCTTCAGTAGTGAATTTTGCAACTTCCTCGCGAAGCTTTTCCATGTCCGAGTCAGATAGATCTTTAATTTTAGTTGTAGTGCCAACACCAGCCGCAGCACAAATTACGCGAGCGCGACTACGTCCAACACCATAAATTGCCGTCAGCGCCACTTCCGCGTGCTGATGATTTGCTATATTTACGCCACCAATGCGGGCCATCTGTCACCCCACCAACGAAGAACTAATGATTATAACTTCTGAAAGATTCATTTTCAATGAACCCTCAGCCTTGACGCTGCTTATGACGAGGATCTTTGCAAATCACTCGCACTACACCGTTACGTTTAACTACTTTACAGTTGCGGCACATACGCTTAACTGATGCACATACTTTCATTTCATCCCTCTTTCCCTAACTTCTTTTTAAGCCTTACTTTGCTCGGAAAACAATACGACCTTTTGTTAAATCATAGGGCGTCAACTCAACCGTCACCTTATCACCAGGCAATATGCGAATATAATGCATGCGCATCTTTCCAGAGATGTGGCCTAAAACGACATAGCCATTCTCTAACTTCACACGAAACATCGCATTTGGCAGGGTTTCAACAATTTCGCCCTGCATCTCTATAGTGTCTTCTTTCGCCATTTACCGCGTCGGGAATACACCGCCCTTAAAGTTTGCTTTCTTAAGCAGACTTTCATATTGATGCGACATCAAATAAGCCTGCACTTGTGCCATAAAATCCAAAGTAACAACAACAATAATTAACAATGAAGTTCCGCCAAAATAAAATGGAACATTCTTCCATACAATCAACAGCTCTGGAACTAAACAAACTAAAGTTACATAAATTGCACCAGTTAATGTCAAGCGCATCGTAATCTTTTCTATATATCTAGATGTTTGATCACCGGGCCTTATTCCAGGAACAAATGCACCACTTTTCTTTAAATTTTCAGCTGTTTCTTTAGGATTAAAAACCAAAGCAGTATAAAAGAAGCAAAAGAAAATAATCGCTGCAGCATAAAACATTGTGTAAATCGGTTGCCCAGGATGCAATACAGCAGCAACGCTTTTCAACCAATTTAACCCTTCATTTTCCCCCAACCAACCAGCAATAGTTCCAGGAAACAGAATAATGCTTGATGCAAATATCGGTGGAATTACTCCAGCCATGTTTAACTTCAGTGGCAAATGCGAAGACTGGCCGCCATACACTTTTCTTCCAACTTGTCTCTTTGCATAATTAACTAAAATCTTACGCTGGCATTTTTCAACAAAGCAAACAAAAGCTGTAACTAATACTACTAAAACAAAAATAAACAATACAAAAGGAATGGAAAAAGCACCAGTCCGTGCCAGCTCTAATGTTCCACCAACCGCCTGGGGGAAACCAGCTGCAATACCTGCAAAAATGATTAACGAAATACCGTTACCTATCCCACGCTCTGTAATCTGCTCACCTAACCACATCAAAAACATCGTACCAGTTACCAGAGTTACCATCGCCGTCAAACGGAATGTCAAACCCGGATCAACTGCAACCTTTTGCTGCTCAAACGCAATTGCAATTGCCATACCCTGTACAATAGCCAATCCTGCTGTGCCATAGCGAGTGTATTGAGTAATCTTACGTCGACCAGATTCACCTTCTTTTTTCAAGGCTTCCAAGGTCGGCGAGACTACCGTCATTAACTGCATAATAATCGATGCTGAGATGTAGGGCATAATACCAAGTGTGAATATCGAAAACCTTGATAAAGCCCCGCCTGAGAACATATTAAACATGTCAAGTATTCCGCCCTTTTGGGATCGAAATAACTCAGCCAACTGCGCTTGGTCTATACCCGGAACTGGAATATAAGACCCGATTCTAAATACAATTAATGCACCCACCAAAAACAATAATCGGCGCTGCAAATCACCATACTTACCCGCACCAGAGTTTGCAGCACCTACAGCCAAATCTAGCTCCTAGCCTTAACGACAGGCAACTCAATCACGCCACCTAAGGACTCAATTGCTGCGCGAGCACCCTTAGTAACTAACATTCCTTTGAGTGTAACTTTGCGGGTTAATTCACCAGCTAAAATGACCTTTGCCCGAATTGCATGAATTGGTGCATAGCCAGCTTTCTTCAACACAGCTAAGTCAATGATATCAACTTTCAACTTTTGTAAAGTATCAAGTCTAACTTCTATTGTATCTTGTGCTGTTAACGAATGAAAACCACGCTTAGGTAAACGTCGATGCAAGGGCATCTGTCCACCCTCAAAACCAACCTTATGAAAACCCCCAGCTCGCGCTTTTTGCCCTTTATGACCACGTCCAGCAGTTTTACCCCAGCCACAACCGATTCCACGACCCACTCTTTTCTTGGTGTGCTTCGAACCGCCAGCTGGTTTAATTGTGTTTAGTTCCATCTAACCCTCACATCTAATAAGATAGGATACTTTTTTAATCATACCCCTAACTGCAGGCGTGTCTTCAAGCACGGCGCTATGATTAATTCTGCGCAATCCAAGGCCACGCACTGAAGCTCTGTGCTCTGGTCGCGTGCCAATCAAACTACGCAACAAAGTGACTTTAACAGTTTTTCCTTGAGCTGTTGTCTTAGTCATAATTTACCCCGTCACTTCTTCAACAGACTTACCACGTTTGGCAGCAATCTCTGCTGGTGTATTCATAGCAGTAAGACCATTAATCGTTGCACGTACAATATTGTAAGGATTTGTTGATCCAATACATTTTGCTAGGATATTTGCCACGCCCATCACCTCCAATACAGCACGCACCGGTCCACCTGCAATAATTCCAGTACCGTCCGAAGCAGGCTGCATATACACTCTCGATGCACCATGGCGTCCCATAACGGCATGTTGCAATGTGCCATTTTTTAGCTGCACTTTCACCATTTTACGTCGCGCTTCTTCCATTGCTTTTTGCACAGCAACTGGCACTTCACGTGATTTACCTTTACCCATACCTATACTACCGTCACCATCGCCAACTACAGTCAGCGCAGCAAAACCCATTATGCGACCGCCCTTAACAACTTTAGTCACGCGGTTGATTGCGACCATCTTTTCACGCAATCCATCTCCACGCTCTTCACCGGTTTGCATCTTTCCTGCTTGCATTTTTGCCATGCGCTACTCCGTTAAAACTTCAGTCCGGCTTCGCGCGCAGCTTCTGCTAACGCCTTAACCCGACCATGATATTTAAAGCCAGAGCGGTCAAACGCAACCGTCTCCACACCAACAAGCTTGGCACGCTCAGCAACCCGCTTACCAATCTCAGTTGCTGCCGCTTTACCGACAACCTTAGGCGAAGCCTCGCGAATTACTTTTTCAGCAGTAGACGCACTGGCTAAAACCCGCGATCCGCTTGCATCAATTACTTGGGCATAAATATGACCGTTTGACCTAAATACAGTGAGCCGCACAGCTTTAAGCTCTGCAATTTTAGCTCGTGCACTTTTGGCACGGCGCAAACGAGATTCTTTCTTATCAAACATAATCTATTCGCCTACTTCTTCTTCGTTTCTTTGAGCACAATTCGCTCATCGGCATAACGGACACCCTTGCCCTTGTAAGGCTCTGGCGGTCGGTAACTACGAACATCGGCAGCAACTTGACCTACCTTTTGCCGGTCCGCCCCCTTGATAATTATTTCCGTTTGCGTAGGTGTCTCTGCGCTAACCCCAACTGGCATTTGATGCACAACAGGGTGAGAGAAACCTAACGTCAAGCTCAACTTATCACCTTGCGCTTGCGCTCGATAACCAACGCCGACTAAAGTTAATTTCTTTTCAAATCCACGACTAACACCCTGCACCATATTTGCAACCAATGAACGCAAAGTGCCGCTCAGTGCATTTGCCTGGCGAGAGTTGTCATTAACTTTAATCTCTAAGAAATTTTCAATTTTCTCGACTTTGACATTTGGTGTAATATGCTGCACTAAGGTGCCAAGCGGGCCTTTGACTGAAATCTCATCTATTGAAATCTTGACCTCTACCTTTTCAGGTATTTCAACAGGGCTTTTACCGACTCTAGACATCGCTAATCTCCGTTACGCTACGATGCACAGCACTTCGCCACCAATGCCCAAGCCTCGCGCTTTACGATCTGTCATCACCCCTTTAGAGGTTGAAACAATCGCAACGCCAAGCCCGTTCATAACTCGCGGAATGTCACGGCTAGGTCTGTAAATACGTAATCCTGGTCGGCTTACGCGCTCAATTTTTTCAATAACAGGACTCCCAGCATAATACTTGAGGCTAACCTCGAGCTGAGGCTTTGAAGCTTCACCACGGATGGAGAAATCATCAATATAGCCCTCGTCTTTTAAAACTTTAGCGATCGATGCCTTGAGCTTACTCGAAGGCATTGACACGGATTCCTTCTCCGCCTGCTGCGCATTGCGGATGCGAGTCAACATGTCGGAAATCGGATCATTCATGCTCATGCAAAATTCTCCTGCGGCCCGTCTTACCAACTAGCCTTGATTACGCCCGGGATTTCACCACGCATTGCTATCTCGCGTAACTTACCCCGTGCAAGTCCAAACTTGCGATACACGCCACGCGGGCGACCAGTCAGAGCGCATCTATTGCGCAACCGAACAGGGCTCGCGTTTCGCGGCAGTTTTTGCAACTTTAATCGCGCTTCATATCGATCTTCAGGTGACAACTTTTGATTCTCAACGATCGCCTGAAGCTCTGCACGTCTTGCCGCAAACTTCAACACGGTAACGCGACGTTTTTTATCACGATTGATTAATGCAACCTTGGCCATACTGTTTCCCTAGCTTCGAAAAGGAAATTTAAAAGCGGCTAACAACGCCCGACCTTCTTCATCAGATTTTGCCGTTGTTGAAATAGTAATATTCATGCCACGAATAGCATCAATTTTATCGTACTCAATTTCCGGAAAAATAATTTGCTCTTTGACGCCCATATTATAATTACCGCGACCATCAAAACTGCGTCCAGATATGCCACGAAAATCGCGAATACGGGGCATAGCCACACTTACCAAACGATCCAAAAACTCATACATCCGAGCACCCCGCAATGTTACTTTACAACCAACCGGGTAACCTTCTCGAATTTTGAAGTTTGCAATAGCCTTACGTGACTTAGTGACCAAAGGACGCTGCCCTGAAATCTTAGTCATGTCAGCTACTGCAAAATCCATAATTTTCTTGTCTGCAACCGCTTCACCCACACCCATATTGAGCACTATTTTTTCAATCCTAGGAACTTGCATTGGACTCTTATAACCAAACTTTGCAGTCAATTCCTTTGCCACCGTCTCTTTAAAGTAAATACCGAACCGTGCAGGACCTTTGGGCCGCTCAGGCTTACCCTTTTTAGATCCTACCGCAACCGATGCAGATGACTTTGACTCTTTCGGCTCCTTCTTAGTCTGCGCTGGCTTTACGTCCTTAGCTGACTTGTTTTTTTTCGGATCTTTTTTGGAGTCTTTAGCTGAGCTCATACATCCACCACTTCACCATTTGACTTAAAAAATCTAACTCTCCGTCCATCTTCTAGTTGACGGATCCCAACGCGGTCGGCTTTTTTGGTTAACGGATTAAACAACGCCACGTTTGAAATATGGATTGGCATTTCCTTATCAATAATGCCACCAGCATCGCCCTTTGCTGGATTGGGGCGCTGATGCTTCTTGACCTTGTTAATACCCTCGACCAGCAAGTGCTGAGTATCTACAACACCTTTAACTGTGCCGCGCTTTGTCCGATCTTTTCCAGTGATAACTATTACGTCGTCACCTTTTTTAATCTTACGCATTGAATTTATACCCTCTACAACACTTCCGGCGCCAAGGATACGATCTTCATGAAGCGCTCAGTACGAAGCTCACGAGTGACCGGTCCGAAAATCCGGGTGCCTATTGGTTCTAATTTTTGATTGAGCAAAACAGCTGCATTACCATCAAACTTCAGCAATGAACCATCTTTGCGTCTAACACCCTTAGCGGTCCTAACAACAACCGCACTATATACCTCACCTTTTTTTACACGACCACGAGGCGCAGCATCTTTAATGCTCACCTTTATTATGTCACCGATACCTGCATAGCGACGCTTGGAACCGCCGAGCACCTTTATGCACATAACAGACCTAGCTCCGGTGTTGTCAGCAACATCCAGTATAGATTGCATCTGAATCATGTTTGTTTCCTACTCATCTTTACTCCAACTTGAACGCCAACTTTGACGATCAGTTTTGGGGCCGCTTGGGCAAATTCCACCGCAATCCTCTTCGATGGACACTGAATGAAGCCGATAATAATACAACAGAATTATTGACTACGCAATACTTTTTTAGAGGTTGCGTGTTTTTTCTACCAACTTAACCACCTTCCACGCTTTAGTCTTTGCTATTGGGCGGCACTCTTCAATAACAACTGTGTCCCCCTCCAGATACTCATCTTTAGCATCATGTGCATGATACTTTTTAGAGCGCGTGATATATTTGCCAAGCAAGGGGTGTTTCACTCTACGCTCAACTAAAACCGTTACAGTTTTATCCATTTTGTTACTTACCACTCGACCCGTTAGGGTTCTTTTATTCGCTTCAGTCATATTGAACTCTGCCCGTTATGCCTTTGATCCAAGCTCAGTACGAACTCGTGCAATATCCCTGCGCACTTTCCGTATCTGACTGGTATTCGTTAATTGCTGGGTTGCTTTTTGCATGCGCATTGAAAACTGCGTTTTAAGCAGATCTTCAAGATCTTTTTGCAGATCCGTAGGGCTCTTACCCTTAAGTTCCGATGCTTTCATTTTCTAACCTCCGACCAAGCGATGCACAAAGGTTGTCGCAATTGGCAGCTTTGCAGCAGCCAGACGAAACGCCTCTTTAGCCATTACCTCATTCACACCATCCATCTCATACAACACTTTTCCTGGCTGAATCTCGGCCACCCAATACTCTGGATTCCCTTTGCCATTACCCATACGAACCTCTGCAGGCTTTCTGGAAATTGGCTTGTCTGGGAAAATCCTAATCCAGATTCTACCGCCGCGTTTAATATGTCGAGTCATGGCACGACGTGCCGCTTCTATTTGACGAGCTGTTAAGCGACCACGACCAATAGCCTTGAGACCAAACTCACCAAAACTTACTTTATTTCCTCGGGTGGCAACGCCGGTATTCCGGCCCTTTTGCTCCTTTCGGTATTTACGCCTCGCTGGCTGTAGCACGTTTTACTCCTGTCTTTGCAATTGTACGTCTCGGCTTACGCGCAGGCGGAGGAGCTGGCTCCTCAGCTGGTGCTGACAACTGGGCAAGCCCCGGATGTTCATTCTTACCTATCACTTCACCCTTAAACACCCACACTTTGACACCAATAATACCGTAGGTTGTTTTAGCTTCTGAAGTTCCGTAATCAATATCAGCGCGCAACGTATGCAATGGCACGCGACCTTCACGATACCATTCGGTCCGCGCAATTTCGATACCATTCAAGCGCCCAGCACTCATGATTTTAATGCCTTGTGCACCTAGACGCATTGCATTGGTAATCGCGCGTTTCATTGCCCTTCGGAACATAATCCGCTTTTGCAATTGCTGACATATTGAATCTGCAATTAACTGAGCATCTAACTCTGGTTTTCTGACCTCTTCGATGTTGACGTGCACTGGCACACCAAGCAATTTTTGTAAATCAGACTTTAAACGCTCAATATCTTCGCCTTTTTTACCAATAACCATTCCTGGCCGCGCACTAAATACCGTGATTCTTGCATTTTTAGCAGGGCGCTCAATTACAACTTTTGAGACTGCAGCTTGTGATAAGCGCGTTTTCAAATACTCACGCACTTTGATGTCTTCTAACAACATGCCCGCAAAGTTTTTGTTGTTGGCATACCAGCGCGAAGACCAGTTGCGATTAAAAGCCAATCTAAAACCAGTGGGGTGTATTTTTTGACCCATACTTTATTTCCTTCCGTCACCGACAGAAATGTAAACATGGCATGTCGGCTTAAGAATCCGCACTCCACGACCTTTTGCTCTTGCCGAAAAGCGCTTCATAACTGGACCCTTTTCTACGTAGATACTGGTAATTTTTAACTCATCAATATCTGCACCATCGTTATGCTCAGCATTAGCAATTGCCGATTCCAACACTTTACGAATAATTACCGCCCCTTTTTTAGGGGAGAAATTTAGAATATTTAGAGCGTGCTCAACTTTTTGGCCGCGTATTAAATCTGCGACCAACCTACCTTTTTGGGCAGATAGTCTGACGCCTAATAATTTAGCTGTGGTGTTCATCTCTAGTTACCTTACTTTGATGCCGAGGACTTTTTATCACCTGACGATGACCCGCCGGTTTTTGTATGCCCTTTGAACGTACGGGTATGCGCGAATTCTCCCAGCTTGTGTCCGACCATATTTTCTGTCACATAAACTGGTATATGTAGCTTTCCGTTATGTACAGCGATGGTAAGTCCAACAAAGTCTGGCAAAATAGTAGAACGTCTAGACCATGTTTTAACTGGGCGTTTGTCTGAACTAGCCTTAGCTGCTTCAACTTTAGCCATCAGATGATGATCTACGAATGGGCCTTTTTTAATCGAACGTGACATCTCTACCCCTTATGCCGTGGCTTTCGCATTGCGACGACGTACAATCATGCCGCTAGTGCGTTTGTTTTTGCGTGTCTTGTATCCCTTAGACATGACGCCCCATGGACTAACCGGTGCTTGCGCAGCAGCTGTCCGACCTTCACCACCACCGTGTGGGTGATCGATAGGATTCATCGCCACACCGCGTACTGTAGGACGAATACCACGCCACCGAACACGTCCCGCTTTACCAATCGACTCTAAGGAGTGCTCTTCGTTGCCTACCTCACCAACAGTAGCACGGCAATTGACGTGCACCTTGCGTATCTCGCCTGAACGCAAACGCAATTGAGCATAGTCTCCTTCTCTAGCTAGAAGCTGTGTTGATGTTCCTGCAGCACGTGCTATTTGCGCACCTTTACCAGGCATCATCTCTACGCAACAAACTGTCGTTCCAACAGGGATATTGCGCAAAGGTAAAGCGTTACCCGGCTTAATTGGGGCCTCCGCACCAGACATAACTTGTGTGCCGACACTCAAACCCCTAGTTGCTATCACGTAACGACGCTCACCATCAGCATAACAAAGCAATGCCAGATGAGCACTTCGATTAGGATCGTATTCGATCCGCTCAACCTTTGCAGGTATCGCATCTTTATTACGCTTGAAATCAACCATTCGGTAATGCTGCTTGTGGCCTCCGCCCCTATGACGAATTGTAATTCTGCCGTGGGCATTGCGTCCCGATTTCTTCGACTGTGATTCTACTAAGCTAGCAACAGGCTTACCTTTATGCAAGCCTGGTGTTACTACCTTTACTAAACCACGCCGCCCTGGTGAAGTTGGCTTAACTTTGACTAACATTATTTAACCTCCCCTTCTGCGAAGGTGATTTCTTGTCCAGCCTTGAGACTGACGTAGGCTTTCTTCCACTGACTACGCCGCCCAACAAATCGTCCAAATCGTTTTTCTTTACCGCGTACGTTAACGACATGGACGTTTTCAACCGACAACTGCTCATCTTTTTTGCTTAACATCAGCTCAACCGCAGCCTTGATTTCCGGCTTTGTTGCATCACGAGCCACGCGAAACACTACTTGATTGTGCTTTTCACCAACTAGTGTACTCTTCTCCGAAATGACGGGCGCAAGCAACACCTGTGTTAGACGTTCTGTGCTGTATACGGTCATGACAACATCTCCTCAATCTTGGCCACAGCGGCTTTGGTCAGCAATACCTTACCGTGACGAATCAGGCTTACAGGATCTGTATGGGTAACATCAACCACAGAAACATGCGGCAGGTTACGGGCTGACAAACGCAAGTTTTCCTCTAATGAATCTGTAATAATTAAAACACTATCCAAACCCATCGCATTCAACTTCATCGCCAAAACTTTTGTTTTAGGCACTTCAATTGAAAAAGTATCGACCACTACCAGCCGATCTTCACGCGCCAGTTGCGACAGAATTGAGCGCATACCAGCCCTATACATTTTCCGGTTTAACTTGTGTGAGTAATTCTCATCTGGAGAATTCGGGAAAGTCCGGCCACCGCCCCGCCACAATGGGCTTGAAGTCATACCAGCGCGAGCTCGCCCCGTACCTTTCTGACGCCAAGGTTTTTTGGTTGAATGCTTTACGTTGCCTCGATCCTTTTGCGCGCGTGTCGCCAGGCGGGCATTAGCCATATAGGCCGTTACAACCTGATGTATCAAAGCTTCGTTATATTCTTTGCCGAAGGTCAAATCAGCAACCGCTAATTTCGCAGTTGCCTGCCCTTGCTCATTTAATACGTTAAGTTCCATAACTTAGCGCCTCTACTTTGCTGAGGCGGCCTTGCCGCCCTGTTTAACCGCTGGCGGACGTCTGGCGCGCACAGCTGGCCGCACCAATACATCACCGCCTCGCGATCCCGGAATCGCACCGTGGATCAACAATAAATTACGCTCAGCATCAATACGCACAATTTTCAAAGACTGTTGCGTTCTTTGAGCTGCGCCCATGTGCCCCGGCATTTTCTTGCCCGGAAATACGCGACCTGGATCCTGAGCCATACCGATAGAGCCCGGCTTGTTATGGGAGACGGAGTTACCATGGCTTGCGCGATTGGATGAAAAGTTATGACGCTTGATTACGCCAGCAAATCCCTTACCTTGGGATACGCCAGTAACGTCAACGTATTGCCCCACCTCAAAAATTGTAGCAGGTATAACAGCTCCAGCTTGTAACTCTGCTTGTTTTTCAGGGGTTACAGTGAACTCACGCAGAACACGTCCTGCTTCAATTCCCGCTCTTGCATAGTGCCCCGCTGCGGCCTTTACGACCCTCGAGGCACGACGCTTCCCAAAGGCGAGCTGTACTGCTGAGTAACCATCTACCGCGACACTCTTTATTTGAGATACACGATTATTTGAGACGTCAACGACAGTCACTGGAATGGTGTCACCATCGTCAGTAAATATCCGCGTCATGCCGACTTTACGGCCGACTAGTCCTAAACTCATTTTTATTACCTTTTTAAAAAAGGCGCCGACTGCAATTGGCCGGCAACTTCATTATTATTTAACTCTAGTGTCAATCACTAGCACCAACAACCATGCTACTTTTACAACTTAATCTCTACATCTACCCCTGCTGGCAAATCTAACTTCATCAAAGCATCAACAGTCTTATCCGTTGGGTCAATGATATCCATTAATCTTAAATGACTACGAATTTCTAATTGCTCTCGTGAAGTTTTATTCACATGAGGTGAACGCAATAAATCAAATCGCTGCTTACGAGTAGGCAGTGGGATCGGGCCTTTAACTACAGCACCAGTGCGCTTCGCTGTCTCGACAATCTCCAAAGCAGATTGATCAATTAGGCGGTAATCAAACGCTTTTAAACGGATACGAATTTTTTGACTTTTCAAGGCTGCCATAATCTACTCAATCACCTTTGCGACAACGCCGGCACCCACCGTACGGCCACCTTCTCGCACCGCAAACCGCAATCCATCTTCCATCGCGATCGGCTGTATCAATGTCACCGTCATCTGCACATTATCTCCAGGC